>Ga0247608_10005055_pt1 | contig 14437 bp, 12 predicted proteins | sample 176DNAGHGlowgp2_FD_193490 | JGI IMG/M metagenome (GOLD analysis project Ga0247608, IMG submission 193490) | Sheep rumen microbial communities from Palmerston North, Manawatu-Wanganui, New Zealand - 1766 DNA GHGlow gp2 | ecosystem: Host-associated > Mammals > Digestive system > Stomach > Rumen ...
GCGCGCTGAAAAATGTCATTGCGCTCTGCGCCGGAATCTCTGACGGGCTCGGCTACGGCGACAACACAAAGGCGATGCTGATGACCCGCGGCCTGCATGAGATTGAGCGGCTCGGACAGGCGCTCGGCTCCAGGGCGAATACCTTTGCCGGACTGACCGGTCTCGGCGATCTCATCGTCACCTGCACCAGCATGCACTCCCGCAACCGCCGCGCCGGCATCCTGATCGGACAGGGCGTAAATCCGGCGGAAGCCGTTGCACAGGTCGGTACCGTCGAGGGCTATTACTGCTGCCATGCTGCCTACATGCTGGCAAAGCGATACGACGTTGAAATGCCGATTACAGAGGCACTCTACCGCGTGCTCTATGACGGCGCGGATGTCCGCGATGCGGTGCAAACGCTGCTCGACAGACCCAAGCGGCACGAATATGAAAAACTGAACTGAAAAACAAAGCGCGAGCCGTGAAATCCGGCTCGCGCTTTCAGTCTGTCGATAAAGTGTCTCCGACGGATTCAAAATGGGGGCGCCCCTCGCTTCGCTGTGTCGAGTTTGCTGCGCAAACATCGAGCCCCCATACCCCCGCTTAAGGGATACTATCCCTTAAGAATCCCATTTATAGAAGAAAATGAAAAATCACGTATTTTCTTTCATTTTGTTTATAATGGGATTCCAAAGGGACAATGTCCCTTTGGCGGGTTTGGGCGGAGCCCAATATCAATCATCGCGCAGCGATACCTTTTTCGACAAACTGAGGTCTGTCGGTAATCTTACCGGCAGACCTGCTTTTTATAAATAAATGACCTTCTGAAAATGAATATTCTAAAATATAGAAGGTGCAGAAAAATGCGGGCTAGCAGCAGTCCGGATTGCATCTGTATGTTGTGCCGTCAACGGTCAGAATCAGTGCTTCGTTCAGAGCCTCATCCTTGAAGATGTTGGTATCAATCCGGGCATCTTCCGGTGCGGCTGCAAGGAATTCGTCCATTTTTACGCGGAAGCTGAACTCCGTCTGGTATACGCTGAATTGTGCCTGTGTCAGCATATAGTCAGCTCCTTTGTGTTCAGATCAGAATACCTGAACAATGGTCAATCTCATGCTGAATTATCTGAGCCGGATATCCCTCAAATGTCCTTTTCTGCGGGCGCATGGTCAGATCCAGCCATTTCACCGTAATTTTTCGGAATCGTTTCACCGGACGTTCTCCCGGAAGTGAAAGGCAGCCCTCTTGTATTTCGTATTCTCCTGACTTTGCAATTATCTGCGGATTGAGCATGACAATCGGGAAGTGTGTTCCGGGCGGGAGAATTGCAATGATGTTTTTCGGGACGCCGATCATGTTCGCAGCCATGCCCACACAGCGGTCACAGTTCGCAATCAGTGTGTCGGCCAAATCCCGTGCAGTCTGTAAATCGGATTCCGAAACCGGCACAGCAGGCTTGGAAAGCAAAACGGTATCCCTGCAAATCGGTTTAATCATATCCGTCCCTCCTGTTTCAGATATTCCAGAAATCCCTCGCATCCGCGAACAATATCATCATATGTCCGGTCGAATTTTCCCGTAAACCACGGGTCGGCAACATCGCGCGGCGCATCGGTATAATCCAGCAGCAGATGTACCTTGTGTTCAGGGTCAATGCCGATGATCTTTTTCATATTTTGCAGATTGAAGCGTTCCATCGCAATTATATAATCATAGTCGGTATAATCGCTTTTTTTCAGCTGAACGGCATGGTGCTCCTCACACGGGATTCCGTGCCTTTTCAGCACCTCCCTTGCCGGCGGATAGACCGGATTCCCGAAGCCGCCGATGATTTCCTCGGCGCTGGTTGCTGCGGAGGCAATCAAAAACTCTTTTGCAATACCGCGCTGACGCACTGCCTCTTTCAGAATCATTTCTGCCATCGGGCTTCGGCAGATATTGCCGTGGCACACAAACATTATTTTTATCATTTTAACAAATGTCCTCAAACGTTCTCAAATCTTCGTAAATCCGTTCTTTTTGGCGCTATTTCAAGTGGCGGATAATCGCGTTGTTTTATCATTTCTTCTCATTTTTTCTCAGGTTTTCGCAGGTTTTCGCCTTCAAAAATGGTAAAAAAATGGTAAAACTGAGATTCGCTTTTTGGAGCAGCTCCTTGCATTTTGAGCCTAAGCTTCCTGCCAAAAAGCACGAAATTACTTAAATAATCACGCTGTTGTGCAAATTGCCGATACTCTTCATGCTGTTTCCTCGTCGCAAATACGCCGCATTTCCTGTTCTGCATCCTCGTATTTGATATGCGTGTAGGTGTTCAAGGTCACTCCGACTTCCGCATGACCCATGATGTATTGCAGCATCTTGGGGTTCATACCTTTTCGCGCCATGTTGGTGCAGAATGTATGGCGGCAGACATGCGGCGTGACCTTCGGCAGCGGTCTCAGATGGACGACTGTGTACTTCTCACGGATACGCTGCATGACCTTTTCCCAGTGGAGTGCCAGCTTCGGCATCCCGAATTTGTCAAGGAACAGAAAACCGATACATCCGTCTATCATCGGCTCGCGTTTTGCGCGCTTCCGGTTCCGGATGATTCGCTCAAAGGCGGCCTCCACCTCAGCTGTCATCGGTATCGCACGGATACCGCTCTGTGTTTTCGGCTTTTCAATCATATATTTGCCTTGGCTTGTGCGGATGAGCTGCCGTTCCACACGGATGCAGTTGTTCTCAAAGTCGATGTCTGATACGGTCAGACCGCAGAATTCAGAGATGCGCAGACCGGTGTTAAATAGAATGAAGATAGCGTCGTAGTATTTGCAGTATAGCTTATCCGCTTTGATGAAATCAAGGTATTCCTGCTGTTGCTTTTCGGTGATTGCCTCGCGCTTTTCACTGTCGTTTTCAATCACGGTGCAGAGCTCGAATCCAAAGGGATTCTTGCGAATCAGATCGTCGTCCTCAGCCATCTGAAAAGCGGGGCGCAGCACACCTCGAACCGTGTGGATGGAGCTGTAGCCTTTTCCATCCTCACGCTGGAGCTTAATGAGCCACAGTTTGGCGTCTGAGAGCTTGATCCTGTCGATGCGCATTTCACCGAACGGGTCTTTTTTCAGCAGATTGACAACGGTCTGATAGCCGGTCAGGGTGCTCTGACGAACACCGGTTTTGAGTGAGATATACCGTTCCACCAGCTGGAGAACTGTATAACCGCCGCCGTTGACAGCTATCTGGTCGTAGGTATCTTTGGCAACCTGCATCTCCTTTTCACGCAGAGACAGATCACGCCGTTTATTTGGCGGATACGGGTCGCCTGCATCCAGCCGCCAGCTGTAGATGTCATGCTTCTTGCCGAACGCATCAAGATAGATGTAGCGGTATCTGCCGTCTTCTCTCTGGCTTTCGCCGAACCGCAGTTTTCTGTTCAGGTGGTCTCTTCTTGTTTCGCTCACGATAAGATCTCTCCTTTCAAAGAAAGAGACCCGAACTTGCCTCTCCATTATACCACAAGTCCGGGTCTATTGCAATAGCTTACAGTATCAAAGAACCGTAACTCTGTCTAAGAACCGCTCAAATTTCTCACGTTTGAACAGCAGCCGGTTGCCGTTCAGAATTGCGAAATCAGCTTCGGGGTGATCTTCCGCAATTTTCCGGAGCTTGGTTTCGCCGATGTGATAGTATTCGGCGGCTTCTGTCACTGTCAGGACATACCGTTGCCAGATCGGCACCTGAACATTAGTCATTGTTTTCCCCCCTCTCTGCATTGTCATCGGACAGGTGGATTTCATCGTGGCCTTTTTCCGTAGTTGACCGGCGATTGATCTCACCCTGAAGTGTTGCAGGGATATTGCGGTGCTGCTTCTTGCTGTAAAAGTTACCCTTGATAATAGCATCACAGAACTCCATCGAATCAAAGGCTGCGATATCTGCTTTTCCCCAACGAAGTTCAGATGCAACTACCAATTCAGAATTATGTGTCGGCCGCAGATAAATTTGTGCAGCGGTGTTGCCTTTGGCCTTTCCAAGCTCAGTGCTGCGCGCAGGGCATTCTTGCGTTGCAATATGGAGCGCAAGGTTATACTTTCGCCCCTCGCGCAGAATTCTTTGGATTGGCTTATAAGCTGCAAGGCTCTGACTTTGCACCTCATCCATAAAGAGATGGATCATTTTCTCCGGGTGCGTCATCTTATAGATAAGCAAAGAGATCATCAGAACATCGAATATCGGACAGCCATCCTCAGAAGAGGTAGGAGCGGTTCGGAATACGATAAAACGCCCGCTCTCCTTCAAATAATCGTCCCATGTTGCGGTTGCAATATTCCAGTCATCGAGATCGTCAATAAAGGAACTCAGTCTTTTCCGAAGCGTCTTATAAGATGCATCCTCTTCGTCCAGGATCGTTAATAAATCTTCGGGACGGATTGGCTCCCGCGGGTCAAGCACTTTAAGCAAGTCAGAAACCGCAGTCTTTAGTGTATCAGACTGCATCTCTGTCAACTCTTTGATGCCGGCACAAAAGAGTCCGTGCAGGGCATCTTTGAGATTTGCCTTTGAGAACTGCTCGCGTTCGAACTTGAAAGTGTCAATCGGAAGTCCTTTACGGTCGAGATCGTGGATTATCACATTTGCATCGACCCATGCTGCCGAGAGATTATCTTTCAAGACATCAGTGGTAACCGAGTTGTTTGCATCCAACCAGATAACAGTATCGCCAGCATCATAGTATGATTTACTTTGTGCAGTCAGAGCTGTTGTTTTGCCTGAGCCACTGATACCGCAATGGAAGGTGCTGTGGTTTTCATGCAGTTCCGGCTTCTCAAGGATTCCTGCAACCTTTCCGCATCCATTTCGCAGCAGCGAAATAAAATTCTTTGCCGGTATTTCGCTCTCATCCAACCAGAATTCAGCTGTGTCGAGATTTTTAAGCATTGAGATCACATCGGCATCAAGCAAATTCATGTCGATATCATACCAGTGAAGCGTCTGAATTTTACCAGCACCGTTTTTCACTTCAATCCGGTGCGTATCACCGTCAGTCGAAATCAGGGCATTCGCTTGCCGCAAAGCCTGAATCAGTGTCTTTTGCCGGTTCGTGGTTTTCATCTCAGATAAAGCTGAAGTCAGAACTTCTCCGCTAATCAGAACCCGCTCCCCTTCGATGAATGCAGTCCAGGCATCAAATTGTGTAATTATTCCTCTCACCTTTCGCACCGGTTGAAGACGACCGGTACGAAAATAAGCGTTCAGGCGATCAGAAAAATCTTGAATGATAGAGGTATTTGCATCACGAATGCGATCTTTGTTTAACATTCTTTCGATTTCAGGCAATGTATCAAAATTAAGCTGACTTGGTACTTGGAACATGAATCGTATTATATACTCAACACAACAAAGCATTCCAATGGTTGTCAACATATTCTCATTGACTTCACGATTGTTCGCTTCGCGCAAATTCTTCCAGATGCCATGAAAAAGTGGAACATCAAACGAAGCGAAATTTTTTTGAATCGCTGCTCGGAAAAGCACATCCATCTGCTCAACAATCTCTCGGATTTGATCTGCTGATTCCTTGCAAACCATTCCCTCCGCATCTATGGAAAGTGTGTGTTCAGGTGCCAGTTTATTCCCGAGATAAACAGCATTCTCAGAAATGATGGCAACCAGGTTGCAGTTGACATTGTCTATATCATCGCGGCGAACAGAACTGATGATCTGTTTCATTGAATTGATACGGCCATTGTTTTCGTCAGCGAAAGCATGATCGCAAAAGACGGCTACACCGTGGCGTGTCTCCTGAAGTTCTCGCAGTACCGTCTTACAGTTCCCGGCAAGATTTGGCGGTACATCGCCCGGCCAATCGTTGGTGGCAAATACTGCTGTCGCTTTATTCTCATCAAAAGTGTCCGAAGGGCGAACATATAAGACCTGTTGAACTTTTATCCCTGCCTGCTCAAGAAAAGGAATCAGCTGACTTCCGAGACGCCAATAGCTGAAAAGCGTACACCGCGGATCTTGAGCACAAAACTTTCTCCAACGGTACAGTATGTCTTCGGGTGACAACAAATACTTGGGATATTTGCGCCTCAGCACGCTAGAGGGTATTAATTCTTTCTGAAGCAGGTAATTGCCCTGATTTGAAGCGAATGCAAGACCTTTCCCTTCTATCCAATGCCATCCCTGCGAAGGATATATCTGGTACGAGACCGCAGGAGCCATCTGTACTAAAAATGCCACAAGCTCATTGAACATACTTGGCTTACATCCAGGCAGTCTAGTTACTTCCGTCAGGTAGCGACCGTATTTGAGCGACAGATAATCTGCACCTGTTATCAATTTACGGAATACTTGGTTGTCGATCTGATATGAAATCTCGACCGCAAGCAGATTTTGAGATTCATCGAAATACAGAGTTTTTTGATTGACCGTATAGCCAAATGCTATCGGAGTAATCGTTACTTTACCTTTGCTGGAAATCTTCTGCTTGAAATACAGATTTCGACTACGATCATAGGGGAAAAACGTCTGTTTTTCTTCAACGGAATACGACGCCTGAAGAAAGCTAGGCTGACGATTTTCAGTTTGATAGCCGTAAGATGGTGGCGTATTTTGTAAGGCATAATTTTGCCATGCCCATGGTGAGAATCCATCTGGCATTGAGTCCAGCGGATTGTATTCTGGAATTAACATAAAGCACACTCCTTTTAGTAAGTCTCGGTCAAAAATGTATGTGGATCCAATCAAAGCAGCGAAAAGGCGCCTTTTCAACTACTTCTGAATGGAAATACACGAAACGGCCGAGAAATCAGATGTAAATATAATTTCGCCAGCACGCGCTTGCAATCGCGTAGCGCTGACTAGGATGGCCCTCCATATCTCAATCTTACCACATCTGAGATTGAATTTGTCGATGACTTTTTTGTTTTGGGACTCGATGTCCAAAGCATATCATTTAACCAAATAAACATTGAGCGACAGATAGACAACAGAAAACAGCCGCCCGCGGGCGGCTGTTCATTTATATATCCTTTGTTCCTGTTCCGAATACTGCTAGATGCTGAGAAGACTGATGCCGCAAAATATCCTTTCACAGTAAGACGACTGTCGTATGCAAAGGCCGAAAAGCGTCATATTTTTTTCAAAGTCTCGGTCGATTGGCTGATGCTGGCAAAGAAAAGTGAAAAATGTCGCGCATTTCATTCTTTTCAGGCTAACGCTTGGCGAATGACCGAGAGTTTGAAAAAGAAAAGGTAATTTTCCAGAGCGTCGGTTAGATAAATGAAGCCGCTCGAAGGCTGCTCCATTTTTCCATGTATATAATTTCCGGCATAGAAAGCGGCAATATGTTAGAGAGGGGCTTGGCCCCTCTCTTTGTGTGCATTAAGCTTAGAAAGATATCGAAAACCACGTATTTATGAAATTTCTGGATTTCGGATAGAGAAAGATTCGAAGATTGTATAATATACGAAATTCCTCGAATCAGCGTGTTTTTGTAAACGGCGTGTGAACTAATGTGTGAACTTTTCGCTCAAAAAATGTATAAACGTAATTCGTGTGAACTCCCGTGTGAACTCCGGCGCAGTCGTGTAAACTGATACGGTCTCAGCAGCCGAGAATATCGTTGAAGAAATTGTCGATCTTCTCGTCAACCTGATCACGCTCAGCGGAGAAGGTGTGCTGATAGACGTTCTTCAAAGTCGAATTGGTCGCCCATCCTCCACGCTCCATCGCATACTTGTCCGGGATACCAAGCGCGAGCATGACCGAAGCGTTCAAATGGCGGAGATCATGGAACGTCATATACAGATCGTGTGCCTTAAGCAGCGCGGTCATATGATTCCGGATCTGCTGATATCCCATCTGAACAATGAAATCATCCTCGGACTGATGCGGCACCGCGTTGATCAGATCGAGAAGATAAGGCGGCACCTTCAGCATACGGGTAGACTTGAAGGTCTTGTTGACATTGCGGACATGATCGGCGCCGTCAAAATAGAGCTTACTGCGGCGAACCGTAACGTGGTTGTCCTTGTCAATATCACCGAACTGCAAACCGCGCACTTCGCTGATACGAAGACTGAGCCAGACTGCCAGCAGACAGGGGAGCTTAATATCGGTTCCGCGGATAATATTGATAAACTCTTCAGCGGTCGGGAGATTCTTGATCGTCGGCTGTTTCGCGGGCAGCGTCACGCAGATATCCGGCTTGACACCGTAGAGCTTCAGCGCGGTCAGAACCAGATTCTTTGCTTCATTGATGGTCTTTGCACCGACTGTCGCGGCATCTTCATTGATCGCCTGCTGCATCGTGAAGCTGTTGACTTCATGGATATCCAGCGTCATCAGACTTTGCAGGCGGTTCCGGCGAAGAATACCGTACCCGCGGATCGTGGAGGGCGAAAGCACATTGCTTTTCAGCGAGATATAACCGTCAAGCGCCTGTGCAACCGTGAACTTCTGCTTTTCCTTTCTGCCTTCTTCAATGAATTCGGCGGCTATCTTTTCTGCTTGCCAGCGGGTCGGTGCCGTAAAGGACTTCATGTTGTTGCTGCCGTCAGCGTTTTTGCCGACAAACACCTGAATCCGCCAGTTTCCGGACGGGAGCTTTTTTGCACTTGCCATAAGTATACTCCTTTCAAACAGGTGTATACTCAAACATCCATTTACAGTATACACCATTTCCCAGAAAAAGTAAAGCCTATTTGAAAAGAATACTGCCTGTTTCGGCGTGTAGGCGTGTATTGTACCCGCTTGCTGGATTTCAGCGCGTGTATGCTTTCGTGTAACACGGTGTAAGCACACGCATTTCTACACGCCGGAATGACAGTACATCCGTCAGTTACACGCTTACACGCCGACTGTCGGGCGAACCTTATATACGGTTTTCATGCCCTTGAATCCGCGCACACGCTTTCCCTGATCGTTGATGACATTATAATCGTAGCTGATATTCCATTTGTTCGCATTGGCTTTCAGGATAGAAATGAACGAATCCCGTTTCAGCGCCGTCAGCGCATTGTCACGGCACCACCATTCATATACTCCGTACAGATCGGAACAGGTCACGCTGAACTCTGTCCCGAATACCGCCGCGGACTGATCTGCCAGAAAGTCAAACGCATTGCAGTTGTCCGCAACGGAATCCCGAATGTTGCGGCGCGTCTTATCTGAAAGCGTAAAGCGGTAATTGTTTCGCAGAAGTCGCTGCAAGCCCTCAAACATCCAGCGAAAGACAGCATTTTTCTCAGCTTTGAGTTTCTCTGCAAGAAAAGGATCATCCTTTCTCCCTTCCGGTTTGGGTTTGGTTGTCAGAATCAGCAGTCGTCTTGCAAATCCGTCTGATTTGTCGTAGAGTGCTTTCGGAGAACCGTTTCCAAATGCCAGGAACCGTGCGTGCAGTGTTGTCTGGAAACTCTGCTTGCCCTTGATTTCTACATCCACCGGTATTTCCGCAGTCACCAGCTTTTTGATGTCTGCCGTAGACTTCAATGCAGACAGTTCCATGTCATCATCCAGACAAATCAGCTTGTCCACCAGATTCGCGGTAAAGAACCGGTCGTTTCCAACGCGCTGAAACTTTGCTTCCATCATTGCATCACCGAAGATTTCCCGCAGCACACAGCCGATGCGTGATTTGCCCTCTCCGCCGTTCCCGATCAGGAACAGCATACACTGCGCCTTCGTTGACGGAATCAGACAATATCCGAGATACTCCTGCAATGTGAGAATGTCCTCCGATTCGAGAAGTTCGTTCAGAAAGGACAGAAAGCGCTCCGGTCGATGGGGTGAGTCAGGCTCATAGCATACCCGCAGCCGGTTGATGCAAAACTGTTTTTTCTCCGTCCATGTTCCGTCCGTTTTGAGAACACCGTTCATCAGGTGAATCTCATCCGGTGCAATCGTAATTGGCTCGCTGAAACAGACCATGCGCAGCGTCTCGATCAGATTGCGGACCTTCTGGAAAATCCCTGTCGCATAAAATGGCGTCAGCATTCCGGCGATCGCAGCACGGATGATGTCATCCGACACTGCGCCGTCCATGTCATAGAACCGCCCGTTGATACATTTCATAGGATGCAGCTCCCGATACGCATTGCAGAAGCGTATCTCATGAATCGATTTCTCGTTGATTGCCCAAGCTGGACAATCCGGAAATGCAGACTGTACCGGTTCGTCCGGCTCCGGTTGTGTCGAAATCTGTTCTGTCTGGATTGGTTCTTCGGGTTTCTGTTCTGTCATCACCTGTTCCGTCTGAATCTGTTCTGCCTGTACCTGTTCTTCCATTCACAGTTCACTCCTTTCAGATCGTAAGTGTCCTGCGCGGTTTTCACCCCCTTCGGCACGCACATATGTTTGCGGCTAGTGTATCATATTGTATCACAGAACGTCTGTTTTGTCAATAGATGTGATACCATAACACTATTCACATATATTTTCACTTCTATTTTCGGTATAAGTCTATTTTTCCTTCATATCACATCTATTTTTCGAAATCCCCTTGACTTTGTCTGCTTCATACTGTATAATAGATATAAACCTGCGCATAATGTGATTTTGAGCGTATTGTAAACCTGCGCATTATGCAATTCCAGCTGCAGAGTAATCCTGCGCATTGTGAAATGAGGCGATCATATGATATTGAAACGGAAGATTTACAGCGAGCTGCTGAAACTAAAAAACCAGTTGAACGGCAAAAAAGCATTCCTGATTGAAGGCGCACGCCGAATCGGGAAATCAACCATTTGTGAGGAATTCGGCAAAAACGAGTACAAAAGCTATATCCTGATTGACTTCGCCCGGTGTCCGGATGAGGTCAAGGAATATTTTGCAAAGCATATGAATGACCTTGATACGTTTTTCATGCTGTTGTCCACTTACTACGGTGTAAAGCTGTACGAGCGAGAAACGCTTATCATCTTTGATGAAGTACAGATGTACCCCAAAGCAAGGGAATGTATCAAATATCTTGTCGCGGACGGCAGATTTGACTATCTTGAAACCGGTTCCCTGATCTCAATTAAAGAAAATGTCAAAGGTATTGTCATTCCCTCAGAAGAGCGTCATATGAAGATGTACCCGCTGGATTTTGAAGAATTCTGTGAAGCGCTCGGAGAAGAGACAATCATCGGATATATCCGAAAATGTTTTGCAGACAGAGCTCCGCTGGATACGGAACTGCATCATAAGGCAATGCTCCTGTTTAAGCAGTATATGCTTGTCGGCGGGATGCCGCAAAGTGTGATTGCATTTCTGGAAAGCCGAAAAGACTTCGACAGAGCAGATATCGAAAAGCGTGATATTCTCGCGCTGTACCGCAGTGACATCATGAAGATCGACGCACAATACAGAAGCAAGGTACTTTCAATTTTCGATCAGATTCCCGGATTGCTGTCCCAGCATGAGAAACGTGTCGTATTCAATGAAGTCGCTGAGGGCAGCAGAGCCGAACAATATGAAGATACATTCTTCTGGCTGTCAGATTCTATGATATCCAACGAGTGTTTTCTCTGCAATGATCCCAATGTCGGACTGTCGATCAACGAAAACAGAGCTTATGTAAAATGTTATCTTGGAGATACGGGACTTCTGGTCAGTCACGCTTTTGATGAAAATGAACTGCTGGAAGATGAGGTTTACAAGCAGATTCTCGGTGACAGGCTGAACATGAATGAAGGAATGCTCTATGAAAACGCAATCGCACAGATGCTGACTGCGAACGGTCACAAGCTGTATTTCTATACGCAGTATAATCCAGAGAAGCACCGCAACGATATTGAGATTGACTTCCTGATCTCCAACAACAGCAAACTGAAATATAAAATGTTTCCGATCGAAGTGAAATCCGGAAAGAAATATTCGATCGAATCGCTGAAACGGTTTCGGGAGAAGTACAAGGCACGAATCGGTGAATGCTATGTGATTCACCCGAGAAATCTGAGCTTCAAGGAAGATATTATCTGTATTCCGCCGTATATGACTATATGCCTTTGAGAAATGTCTTGTCGCAATCTGTTGTCAGCCACACGCAAACACCATTGCAATTTGTGTGTAACTGTCAATCGAGAATAATAAAGGAATGAAATGCTATGACCGAGATTGACGCATATTTCTATCAACATCAAATCATTGTCAAACGCGGCAAAGAATACAAAACCGGCGAAGTGCTGCTCGCGTATCTGTCGCACGACTTCGGTGATCTGACAGCCATGTTGAATCAGTGCAAGCACTATTCCGTTAATCTCCACTATCCGGAAACGCGCTCGGAGATTCGGACTGTCAACCAGTTGTTCCGGCAGGCGCACAATTTCTTTTCTGTTTTGTATCAGCTGATTGCTTCCTTGCCGCCCTATAATTCTATGCCGCCGCTGAAAGATGCCTTCGATGAAATGCGGGAGAAGTATGAATGGCTCATCAATATGAGTTCGGACGGAAAAAGCAATGACTGTGTTCCGCTCGATGAGATTGATGAAGCGGAGGATATGGATAGAGTTCTGCAATTTGATGCAGAGCTCAAAGCGCTGATTACGGAGCATCAAACATTTCTGGAAGATCTGCTCCGCGTGCAAAAAGTATTCGCGCCGTTTCTGGAGCGTGTGCATCATCGCAGCGAGTTTCTCTCCAACGAAGAAACTGCTGCTGTACTGGATGCATTCATGCGCGACACAGACAAGCTGATCCATTCGTATGACAAACTGAAACCGTCCGGCACAATGACGATGACCTATCAGGTTCTGCACGACAACGATCATCCTGTGCTGTGCGAGCAGTATCACTTCACGACAATCGGCGCCTTCCTGTATGTGGAATTGTTCAAGAGTTTGCAGAATCATTATCTTCCGAAACGCTGCGGCTACTGCGGCAGATACTTCCTGCTGGAATCTGCATACTACTCTGACTATTGCACCCGCGAGATCGAAGGCATGAACGGTAAACGCTGCCGCGATCTCGGTCACCGGAAGAAGTACGCCGACAAGATCAAAAACGATCCAGTCTGGCTGACATACTCCCGCGCATACAAGGCGCACTATGCACGCTTTCTGAAAAAGAAAATGACACAGGCGGAGTTTCAGGTCTGGGCAGACTATGCGCTTGATCTCCGGCAACAGGCACTTGACGGTGTAATCGAATTCAATGTGTACAGAGAAGAAATACGAAAATGAAACGCAGAAGGGTTCGGGAAATTTCCCGATTGCAGAGCAAGAAGCATGACAGAGTGAAATTGTTTTTTCGGAAACTGTCATGTGCCTGCCGTCAAGGTCGCAGACTTTGCCCAAGAAATGGAACGCAAGTGAAATGCTCCTGTTTTGATCAGCCGAAACGGCTTGTCAAAACGGATATTGGGTAGCACCTATCTGTTGGGGCGCTTTTCGAGCGATTTCACGCAATTTTCACATCGGTGTTTGCGGCATTGGCTGATATCCGCATGATACTTCTCACGTTTTTTGAAACGCTTTTTGAAAATACGGCTGATGAACCGTGAATATTTTTGAATACATAGTAATTTGCTGTGTGATAAGAGAACGCACACATATTGATAAAGAAAAACCATACTCCTCGAATATTTACTCTTGTTTTCCTCTCCGCATCTTGCACATTTTACTGAAGTGTGCTATACTGTATCTGATAATTTGTGTGCTAAAAAATAGGAAAGGACGATCGGGCAGTTGTCCGGAAAGATCATGAAAAAGAGTGAGATCATTTTATTTGAGAGCGGAGAAAATGCTGTATCGTTTTCCGGATCAGCAAATTCATATGAGAGGATACACACATTATGAAACATACAGGTATGCAGTTTGATACGAACCAGGTTTTATCAGCAATTGAGAAATATAGTGCTGCTCTTGATTTGCTTGATGCTTACGATCACGAAACGATGCAGAAGCCGAAAGGAAATGCAGCGACCTATGTTCTGGAATATAAAGAGTGCCGCAGCGTCATCGACCAGATGAAGTTTGCTGCGGAAAGTGCGCTGTTCGGAAATGAGAAGGACGATTCGTTCAAGGGCAGCATCGCAAACATTTATCAGGTCTTCGGTGGCGTGGAGATCTATCCATCGCTGGAAGAAAAGGCGGCGAATCTGTTGTACTTCATTGCGAAGAACCACTCCTTTTCCGACGGAAACAAACGAATCGCGGCGGCAATGTTCCTTTACTTTCTCGACAAGAACGATGCGCTGTTTCTTGATAAAGCCAAGACACAGAAGACGATTGCAGACCAGACACTCGCTGCTCTGACGATCATGGTTGCGGAATCCCGACCGGAAGAAAAGGAAATGATGATCAATGTCATCATGAACTGTATGGTATAAAAAACAGCAGCGCCGCCTGAATCAATCAGACGGCAGCTGCTTCTTTTTCAATACGGTTTTGAACGAAAAGCACTCAAATAGCTGAGATCAGAACTTTAGCGATACTTTACCCAATATCTGTATTGCACGTGTATACGCCGGCGCGCGAGAGCCAC
>Ga0247608_10005056_pt1 | contig 14435 bp, 10 predicted proteins | sample 176DNAGHGlowgp2_FD_193490 | JGI IMG/M metagenome (GOLD analysis project Ga0247608, IMG submission 193490) | Sheep rumen microbial communities from Palmerston North, Manawatu-Wanganui, New Zealand - 1766 DNA GHGlow gp2 | ecosystem: Host-associated > Mammals > Digestive system > Stomach > Rumen ...
TTATGCGAAAAACGAACCACCGCAGCCATTTCCCCCACGACTGGCACACTACCTGCAACCTGCTTCCGCGTACAGAAAACAGCAGAGAAGAGTTAAGCGGCCCTCCCTGATTTCAGGATTCTGATGGAACGAAAAACAAGGAAACATTTTTACAAACTCCGCCATAGAATGTTCGTACCCACCACAAAGTACTCCCGCTACCCCCATAAGCCCACGGCTCCTCCCGACTACTCTCCTTTCTCTGGCCGCTTGCACAGCAAGAACTCCCAGCAAGCGGAGCTTGCGACAGTTGAATCATACTAATATTTCTTTTTTAATATCAGTATGCCAAGAGTTGACATCTGGCCTTGCAAGCAGAGGTCGCGAAACTAAAGCATATATATAATAATGTAGGAAAGTCTCTCCGAAATATCGTTAATGTTCCCAAAAGTCTTTGCCATGTCGGCAATTATTAGTACCTTTGTCGCCGTGAAACGTTTTACAACCCTTGTCAGCCTGCTCTGGCTGACCATATTCGGTGTGCTGACAGCCAGTAGGGCACAGGTACAGGCAGGCCCCCGCAGCCAGTACTACGACTCGGTGGAGGTGAGCCTGCTAACCTGCTCGCCCCACGAAGAGGTGTACAGCCTCTATGGCCACACCGCGCTCAGGTTCCGCGACATGCACAATGCCACCGACGTGGTGCTCAACTGGGGCACGTTCGACTACAACACGCCACACTTCGTGCTCCGCTTCATCTTCGGCCTCACCGACTATGAGCTGGGGCTACAGCCCTACGACAACTTCTGCGACTACTATCGCCACTGGGGGAGCATGGTCACCGAGCAAGTGCTCAACCTCACGCCCGACGAGAAGGTAAGCCTACAGAGGCTCATCGGCGACAACCTGCAGGATGACAACCGTGTCTATCGCTACAACTTCTTCTACGACAACTGCTCCACCCGCCCGCGCGACATCGTTGAGCGCGCCATTCTGGGAAAGGTGTCATACGAGCCAAGGGAAGGCTATGCACCCACATTCCGGCAAATGATACACCAAAAGGTGGAGGGACATCCCTGGACGCGCTTCGGCAACGACATGCTGCTGGGCCTGCGCGCCGACCGCTCGACCACGCGCCAGCAGCAGGAGTTCCTGCCAGAGAACCTGCTCTACGACTTCGACCACGCCACCATCGTCGCCCCCGACGGCTCGGTGCGCCCACTGGTAGCCAGCCGTCGCATGGCCGTGGAGCCAGGCGTGCAGCTGATGGAACCGGGATTCCCCATGTCGCCCATTGCCTGCGGCGCTGCACTCTTGGTGGTGTCGCTGCTGGTGGCCGTGGCCGAATGGAAGCGCCGCCGCACCTACCCCCTGTGGGACGCTGCGCTCATGGTCATGACCGGTTTGGCTGGCTGCCTGCTGTTCGTCATGGTGTTCTCCCAGCATCCCACCACCACGCTCAACCTACAGTTGCTGCTGGTCAACCCCATACACCTGTTCTACCTGCCCAGCGTGCTCAGACGCAAGAAGACCAGCTACTGGACCGTACTGCTCACCATGACCAGTCTCCTGCTCTTGGGCAGCCTGCTCCAGCACTACGCCGAGGGAATCGTGTCTTTGGCACTAAGTTTGCTAATACGCTGGTGGAGCCACCACTTCTGTGACCAATCAACCAAGAAATGACACACTACAACAGATACCTATATATAACACTGCTGGCCGTACTCGGACTCTCGCCCGAAATGCTCGCGCAAAGAGCCGACAGCACGGCTGCCACAGCCGCCAACACTTCAGGCAAAGCCGCAGCCCAAGGCACCCAGCGGCCAAAGACGCAGTATGCGCCCAGGCTGGTGGTGAGCATAGCCATCGACCAGCTGCGCACCGACTACCTGGAAGCCTTCTCGCCCCTCTACGGCAACAGCGGACTAAAGCGGCTGCTCAGCCAGGGCACAGTGTTTGCCAACGCCAGCTACCCCTACTCGCCCATCGACCGCGCATCGGCAGTAGCCACGGTACTTACCGGGGTAACACCCTACTACCACAGCATAGTAGGCGAGCGGTGGCTCGACCAACAGACGCTGCGCCCCGTCTACTGCACAGGCGACAAGCACACTCCCGACAACCTGCTCACCTCCACCCTGGGCGACGAGCTGAAGGTGGCCACCCAGGGCAAGGCCATGGTCTACGCCGTGGCCCCCTTTGCCGATGCCGCCGTGCTCAGTGCCGGCCATGCCGCCGACGGTGCCTTCTGGATTGACGACCAGTCGGGCCAGTGGACAAGCTCCAACTACTTCAACAGCGGCTCCATCAGCTTCCTACAGAGCTTCAACAGCCAGCACGCCCCAGCCACGACCACAGCCAAAGATGCGTGGGAACCAGTGATAGAGCTGGCCGGAACGTTCAACTACTACCAGCACATAGGCAACCAGACACCCTTCAAGCACAAGTTCACCGGACAGCGGCGCTATAGCGAGTTCAAGGCCAGCGGCATGGTCAACGCCAGCGTTACCGACATGGCCCTGCAGTGCCTCACCAACGGGCTAATGGGCACCGACCGCATCACAGACTTGCTCTGCATCACCTACTACGCGGGCAACTACAACCACAAGGCCATGGCCGACTGCCAGATGGAGCTACAGGACACCTACGTGCGCCTGGACCGCGAGCTGGCTCGCCTGATGCGTGCAGTGGAACAGCGCGTAGGCCGCGAGCACGTGCTCTTCGTGGTCACCTCCACGGGCTACAGCGACGAGGAGAGCGCCGACTACGCCACCTACCGAGTGCCCACCGGCACTTTCTACATCAACCGAACGGCCAACCTGCTCAACATGTACTTTGGAGCCATCTGGGGCCAGGGGCGCTGGGTGGAGACCTGCTTCCGCAACCAGATATACCTCAACCACAAGCTGCTCGAGTCGAAGCGCGTGTCGCTGGCGTCGGCCACCCAGCGCGCACAGGAGTTCCTGGCCCAGGTGGCCGGCGTGAGAAACATCTACACCTCGCAACAGCTCATCGCCTCCACCAGCGAGCAAACCATCAAGGTCAAAGGCGGCTTCAACCCCGAGCGCTCCGGCGACATACTCATAGAAGTGGCGCCGGGATGGCGGCTGCTCAACGAAGACAATCAGGACAACCTGCTATCCAGGGCTTCGTTCACACAATTCCCCATCATCTTCATGGGCCAGGGAGCCAAGGCCGAGCGCATCAGCGACCACGTCACTGTAGACCGCATCGCGCCAACCATAGCTCGCACCATACGCATCAGGGCACCCAACGCCTGCTCGGCAGAGCCGCTCTACTGACACCAGACAAGAATCAACATCAACAACAAACAGAAAACAGCAAACGACAATATGAATTTCAACAACTTTTTAAAGAAACTATTCGGCGACAAGTCGTCGCGCGACATGAAGCTCATCCAGCCCCTGGTGGATGAAGCCAAGGCTTTCACACCCCAGGTGGAGAAGCTGAGCAACGACGAGCTGCGCCAGCGCACCTGGGCCATCCGCGAGCAGGTGCAACAGTCGGCCAAGGAGCAGAAAGAGCAGATAGCACAGCTCAAGAGCACCATCGAAGACACGCCCATCGACGAGCGCGAAACCATCTTCAACCAGATAGACAAGCTCGAGAAGGAAGTCCTCGACATCTACGAGAAGGCCCTCGACGAAGTGCGCCCCGAGGTGTTCGCCATTGTCAAGGAGACAGCCCGGCGCTTCGCCCAGAACGAGGAGACGGTGGTCACCGCCACCGACTTCGACCGCGAGCTGGCCGCCGACCCGCGCAAGGACTTCATCACCATCGATGGCGACAAGGCCATCTACCACAACCACTGGACGGCCGGCGGCAACGACCTGAAGTGGGAGATGGTGCATTACGACGTCCAGCTCTTCGGCGGCACCGTGCTCCACCAGGGCAAGATAGCCGAGATGGCCACGGGTGAGGGAAAGACGCTGGTGGCCACCCTGCCCGTGTTCCTCAACGCCCTCACTGGCAACGGCGTCCACGTGGTGACGGTCAACGACTACCTCTCCAAGCGCGACTCCGAGTGGATGGGGCCACTCTACATGTTCCACGGACTGAGCGTGGACTGCATCGACAAGCACCAGCCCAACTCCCCGCAACGACGCAAGGCCTACCAGGCCGACATCACCTTCGGCACCAACAACGAGTTCGGCTTCGACTACCTGCGCGACAACATGGCCACGTCGCCAGCCGACCTTGTGCAGCGCTCACACAACTACGCCATCGTCGACGAGGTCGACTCTGTGCTCATCGACGACGCCCGCACGCCGCTCATCATCAGCGGACCCGTGGCCAAGGGCGACGACCAGATGTTTGAGGAGTACCAGCCGCTGGTGGAGAAGCTCGTGGGCGTGCAGCGCCAGCTCGCCACCCAGTACCTGGCCGAGGCCAAACAGAAGATAGGCGAAGGCCAGCGGCTCACCGAGGCCGGACAGAAGAAAGAGGGCGAGAAGCTGCTTGAAGAAGGCTTCCTCTCGCTCTACCGCTCGCACAAGGCCCTGCCCAAGAACAAGCCCCTCATCAAATACCTGTCTGAGGAAGGCATCAAGGCCGGTATGCTCAAGACCGAGGAAATCTACATGGAGAACAACAACCGCCGCATGCCCGAAGCCATAGAGCCCCTCTACTTCGTGGTCGACGAGAAAATCAACTCCTGCGAACTCACCGACAAGGGCACGACCTGGCTGGCCAAGCAGGTGGACGACGCACAGCTCTTCGTGCTGCCCGACATCGCAGCCCAACTCTCGGCACTCGAGGTGGAGCAGGGGCTGACCGACCAGGAGCGCGTGGACAAGAAAGACGAACTCATGGCCCACTACGCCGTGCAGTCGGAGCGCGTGCACACCCTTCAGCAGCTGCTCAAGGCCTACTGCATGTTCAACAAGGACGACGAGTACGTGGTCATCGACGGAGAAGTGAAGATTGTCGACGAGCAGACAGGACGCATCATGGAAGGCCGTCGCTGGAGCGACGGGCTGCACCAGGCCGTCGAGGCCAAGGAGCACGTGAAGGTGGAAGCCGCCACACAGACCTTTGCCACCATCACACTGCAGAACTATTTCCGCATGTACCACAAGCTGGCCGGCATGACGGGTACCGCCTCTACCGAGGCAGGCGAGTTCTGGGACATCTACAAGCTCGACGTGGTGGAGATACCCACCAACCGGCCCGTGATACGCAACGACATGGACGACCGCGTGTACAAGACGCAGCGCGAGAAGTACAACGCCGTCATCGACGAGATACAGCTCATGCGCGAGAGCGGCCGCCCCACCCTCGTGGGCACCACGTCGGTGGAGATTTCCGAGCTGCTCTCCAAGATGCTCTCCCTGCGCAAGATACCCCACCAGGTGCTCAACGCCAAGCTCCACCAGAAGGAGGCCGACATCGTGGCCCTGGCCGGACAGTCGACCAACGGCCTGGGTGCCGTGACCATAGCCACCAACATGGCCGGCCGTGGTACCGACATCAAGCTCTCGCCCGAGGTGAAGGCGGCAGGCGGACTGGCCATCATAGGCACCGAGCGTCACGAGAGCCGCCGTGTGGACCGCCAGTTGCGCGGACGTGCCGGCCGACAGGGCGACCCCGGCTCCAGCGTGTTCTACGTCTCGCTTGAAGACAAGCTCATGCGACTCTTCGCCTCAGAGCGCATCGCAAGCGTGATGGACAAGCTGGGCTTCAAAGACGGTGAGATGATTGAAAGCCCCATGATTTCGAAGAGCATCGAGCGCGCACAGAAGAAGGTGGAGGAGAACAACTTCGGCATACGTAAGCGCCTCATCGAATACGACGACGTGATGAACAAGCAGCGCACCGTCATCTACGAGAAGCGACGCCACGCACTCATGGGCGAGCGCATAGGCATGGACATCTCAAACATCATCTGGGACCGCGTGGTCAACATCATCGAAGGACAGGCCGACTACCAGGGCTGCAAGGAGGAGTTCCTCCACATACTGGCCATGGAGGTGCCCTTCTCGGAAGAGGAATACGTCAACAAGCAGCGCGAGCAGCTCGAAGAGGAGGCTTTCCAGGCTGCCGTGGGCAATTTCTCCAGAAAGACCGAGCACATACGCGAAGTGGCGCAGCCCATCATCAGCCAGGTTTACGAAAACCAGGGAGCCATCTACGAGCGCATCATGGTGCCCATCACCGACGGTCGCCGCATGTACAACATACCCTGTAACCTCAAGGAGGCCTACGAGAGCGAGTCGAAATCGGTGGTCAAGGAGTTTGAGAAAGCCATACTGCTACACATCATCGACGACTCCTGGAAGGAGAACCTGCGCAAGCTCGACGAACTGAAGCACTCGGTGCAGAACGCCAGCTACGAGCAGAAGGACCCGCTGCTCATCTTCAAGCTCGAGAGCGCCAAGGTGTGGGACGACATGATCGACGAGATGTACAACCGCATCACCAGCATACTCACCCGTGCACAGATACCAGTGCTCGAACAGCAGGTACAGCAGGCAGCACCCGAACAGCCCACTCAGCGACAGCAGTACACCGAGACGAAGCAGAACCTCGACGAGGAGAAGCTCACCGACGACAACCAGCGTGCCGCAGCCCAGAACGACACCCGCGCACAGCAGCCGCGCACGCCCATCATCAAGGACAAGCTGCCTGGGCGCAACGACCCGTGCCCCTGCGGCTCTGGTAAGAAATTCAAGAACTGCCACGGCAAGGGACTGGTATAAAGCCAGTCCCCACACTCCGTGGGAAACCACTGAGACAGACATGATTACCATAAAAGACCTTAAGAAGAGCTTCGGCTCGACCGTGGCCTGCGACATCGAGCAGCTCACCATCGCCAACGGCGAGATTCTGGGCCTGGTAGGCAACAATGGCGCAGGCAAGACCACCCTGTTTCGCATGTTGCTCGACCTGCTCCGACCCGACGAGGGCACAGTGAGCTACACCTTCACCGACGCTCCCACCGACGGCACCGCGCCCGGCCCTTTAGCCGCCGCAGAGCCTGTCAACCCCGCCACGAGCGAGGAATGGAAGCAGCACACTGGCGCCTACATCGACGAGGGATTCCTCATCGACTACCTCACGCCTCAGGAGTACTTCCAGTTTCTGGCCAAAATCAGCAGCATCACCGACACAGACAGCCGCCTCGCCCAGTATCAACAGTTTGCAGGCGAGGAGCTGCTTGCCGAAAAAAAACTCATACGCAACCTCTCGGCAGGCAACAAGCAGAAGGTGGGCATCGTGGCGGCGCTCTTCGCCGACCCACAGACAGTGATACTCGACGAGCCGTTCAACTTCCTCGACCCCACTTCCCAGAACCAGCTCAAGCACCTGCTCACCGACTACCACAAGCGCACCGGAGCCACGCTCATCATCAGTTCGCACAACCTGCAGCACACCGTCGACATCTCCTCGCGCATCGTAGTGCTCGAGCATGGCCGAATAGTCATGGACGGTGCTGAGCGACAGCAACTGGAAGAGTACTTCATGGTGGGCAGCTAAACCGCTGCCCGCCCCGCCTGCCAGCGGTCAGCAGAGGCCACAGTGCCCCACAGCAGCACCGCCGCCGCAGACGACAATGGGCTACAGACCGTGCATGGCGGTTTCCCCGCCATGTCATTCACCGACCAATTTCTTTATTTACACCAAAAACCAAAACAAATGAAAGACCTTAAAGGAACAAAAACCGAGAAAAACCTACAAGAAGCGTTTGCCGGCGAGTCGATGGCACGCAACAAGTACAGCTACTGGGCCTCCAAGGCCAAGAAAGACGGCTACGTTCAAATAGCCTCCATCTTCGAAGAGACGGCAGCCAACGAGAAAGAGCACGCCAAGATGTGGTTCAAGCTGCTTGAGGGCGGCTCCATAAAGTCGACCGAGGACAACTTGGAAGCCGCAGCCGGCGGTGAGAACTTCGAGTGGACCGACATGTACGCCCGCATGGCCCGCGAGGCCCGTGAGGAAGGCTTCGACGAGATAGCCGACAAGTTTGAGGGTGTGGCCGCCATCGAGAAGGCCCACGAGGAGCGCTATCGCAAGCTGCTCGACAACATCCGCACCCAGCGCGTGTTCTCCAAGGATGGCGACGCCATCTGGCAGTGCGCCAACTGTGGCCACATCGTCATTGGCCCCAAGGCTCCCGACGAGTGCCCCGTGTGCAACCATCCACAGGCCTACTTCCAGATCAAGGCCGAGAACTATTAGCCCGCAATCCCTGTGCATGTCGTAGCTTAGCTCCGCAGCAGGCAAGAAAAACATGAACACTTGGAAGCCAGACCTTGAGGCCACCAAGCGGCACTACACCGACTGGTGGGAGCACCGAGGAGGAACCATTGTCAGCATGTGGGAACACTTCCAGCAGGGAGTGCAGCCACATGCTGACATCGCTGCGCCGCCGCCACCGACGAGTCTCAGCCAGAAGTGGTTCGACCCGCAGTGGCGCGCACGCTACCTTGACTGGTACGTGGCCCACTCCTCGCTCAAGGCCGACATGCTGCCCGTGGCCAACACCCAGCTGGGACCTGGCTCGCTGGCAGCCATACTCGGCGCACAGTACGAAGGCGGGGAAGACACCATCTGGATACACCCCGCCTGCCGCTTCGACCCCGCCATTCCCTTCAACCCCAGCCACCCCAACTACTTACTCCACAAAGAGCTGCTCAAGGCCTGCAAAAGGCAGGCCCAGGGCCACTACTACGTGGGCATGCCCGACCTCATGGAAGGCCTCGACGTGCTGGCAGCCCTCAAGGGCACCGACCAGGTGCTCCTCGACACCGTGATGCACCCCGAGCTGGTGGAGCGCCAGATGCAGCGCATCAACGACGTCTACTTCCAGGTGTTCGACGAACTCTATGACATCATCCGCGAAGGCGACGAGATGGCCTTCTGTTACTTCTCGTCGTGGGCACCAGGCAAGATGACCAAGCTGCAAAGCGACATCTCTACCATGATTAGCGACGACGACTACCGCCGCTTCGTGCAGCCCTACATACGCCAGCAGTGCCAGCAGATACCCTACACCCTCTACCACCTCGACGGCGTGGGAGCCATACGCCACCTGCCAGCACTGCTCGACATCGACGAGCTGAACGCCATACAGTGGACCCCCGGCGTAGGCCAGCCCCAGGGCGGCAATGCCAAGTGGTATGGCCTCTACCAGCAAATACTCGACGCCGGCAAGGGCGTGATGTGCTGCTGGGTGACGCTCGACGAGCTGCCAGCCCTGCTCGACAACATTGGCACCGACGGCGTTCACCTGGAAATGGACTTCCACAACGAGGACGAAGTGGAGCAGGCCCTCGAAATAGTGGCCACCCGCGGTCGCCGCACCAGGCGACCACCCGTGAGCAGGCCGCCGTTGGCACAGGTGGCCCACGAGCGCATACTTGTGCTCGACGGGGCCATGGGCACCATGATCCAGCAGACGCTGCCAGGCTTCAAGGGCGTAAGCGACCTGCTCTGCATCAGCCAGCCCCAAGTCGTGGAAGCCATCCACAACAAGTATCTCGAAGCCGGGGCCGACCTCATCGAGACCTGCACCTTCAACGCCCAGCGCATCTCCATGAGCGACCAGGACACCACCGTCTCCATACGCGACATCAACCTCGCAGCGTGTCGCATAGCCCGCCAGGCAGCCAACCACTACAGCCGCCTCACGCCACAAAAGCCGCGCTACGTCGTGGGAAGCATAGGCCCCACGGCCCGCACCATCACAGCCACCAGCGATGCCGCCGTGCCACTGGCTCCCACCGAGCTCTACGATGCCTACCTCGAACAGGCGAGCGCCCTCATCGACGGCGGAGTCGACGCCTTGCTCATAGAGACCATCTTCGACGTGGAGAACGCGCGCCAGGCCATCGTCGCCGCCAGCAAGGCCATGGAGCTTGCCGGGCGGCGACTGCCCATCATGCTGAGCTTCTCGGTGAACACCGTCGAAGGGCGCAACATGCTCGGCCAGAGCATACCTGAGTTCATTGCCTCCTTAGACAGCCCCGACATATTCTCCGTGGGCATCAACTGCCACGGCGACGTGACCTACATCAGCCCACTACTTGAGCGGCTGGCCAAGGATACGCCCTACCGCATCAGCTTCTATCCCAACGCAGGCCACCCCGACAGCCAGGGACGCTACGCCAAGACGGCCGAAGCCCTACAGGCCGAGCTGTGGCCTCTCGCCGAGCACCACTGCCTGAACATCGTCGGCGGCTGCTGCGGCACCAGCGACAGCCACATAGCCAAGATGGCCGAGATGGTGCAGCCCCTGCCACACCTCTTCCTCTCGCCGCACAGCCCACAGCCCGTCGTCACCGCGCTCCAGTCCGCGCCAACAGTGTCCGAGGGTTCTGCCTCCAGCAATCCCTCACCAGCGCCCACCGTGTCCGGCACCTCTGCCGCCGGAGGGCTTCCTCCCGTTCCCGCCTCGCTCAAGAGTGCCATCATGGAGGGTCGGGCCGACCAAGCGGCATACCTCACCCAGCAGCTCCTGGCCCAGGGAGCCACACCCCAGCAGCTGGTCGACGGACAGATGACCGCCGCCATGGCCGAGCTGGGCCGGCGCTTTGAGCAAGGCCAGGCCTTCGTTCCCCAGCTGCTCATGGCCAGCCGCGCCATGAAGGCTGCACTGCAAGCCACCAAGGACGCCCAGCCCAATGCCGCGGCCACACCCACAACGAAGGAGAAGGGCGTGGTAGTGATAGGCACGGTCAAGGGCGACCTGCACGACATAGGCAAGAACCTCGTGGCCTCGATGCTCGAGGGCAGCGGCTTCCGCGTCATCAACATCGGCATCGACGTGGCGGCTCAGCAGTTTGTCGAGGCTGTAAGGGAAAACAAGCCCGACCTGCTCTGCATGAGTGCGCTGCTTACCACCACGATGGGCTACATGAAAGAAGTGATTGAAGCCTTGGAGGCTGCCGGTCTGCGACAGCACCTTAAGATAATGATTGGCGGCGCCCCCACGAACCCACAGTTTGCCCGCGAGATAGGTGCCGACGGATATAGCGACAATGCCAACTCGGCCGTCGCCATGGCCAGACAGCTACTGCAAGGGTAGCCTGCGCCTGAAGCAGCGGTCAAAGCTACACAGCTGGCAGGGATAGTCGTTGGCCGGCAAGCCTTACCCACCCCCACAACGCCGCTGACCGACTTCACCGGCACCATCAGGGCCATGTCGGTCAGCCTCACCCCACACCATCCGTCGCTTCCAATCAAGGCGAACAGCCGGTGCTGGTCGCTCACCGGCCACTGACAGTAGCCAGGCGAGAAGCGATTAGTGAGCTTCCAACCCAGTTTCTCCACAGTAGCCTGTAGCGACGACTCCATGGCGTCGGCACAGCGCTCAGCCACCACCGAACCAATGGCATCGGCCAGGTAGGCCTCAACAGCGTCGCTGCGCTGCCGCCACCGGTCGTAGTCATGGCCAGCAGTGGCCACAAACAGCGCAAAGGCCTCGGCCCCACGCAGCTGTCGGCCTATGATACGCCCTATGGAGAGCGTCGTGCCACACAGTGACAGCTCCTGCCACTCTGCACCGAGCTGGCCTTCCAACACCACAAAGCTGAACTGCGGCCGCACCACGTCGTTAGCCTCGCTGAGCAGGCGCTCCACACCGACGCGAGTAGACTCTTCGGGCAGCACACGGCCATAGCCCATCTGGCGATAAACGTCGACAGGACTGACACTTAGGTCTGAAAACGCAAGCTGTTTGTTGAACAATGTTTCTTGGTGACTATGCTAAGAAAACCATATCTTAGCTGTTAAGAATAGAGCGGAATACGGGAATCGAACCCGCCTCCCAGGCTTGGGAAGCCCGTGCACTACCGATGTGCTAATTCCGCAACAGGGAGAAAGCCGCAAGCGCGAACGCTTCTGCCTATCAGAGCCGATACCCGGACTCGAACCGGGGACCCACGCATTACGAATGCGTTGCTCTACCAACTGAGCCATATCGGCAACCCACGGCCTGCCATCTGAGGCAGACTACTTATAAGCGGATGCAAAGGTAAGCTTTTTTTTTGATACCCACAAATTTTCATCTTCTTTTTTTGGGACTGCAAAGCGTTTTTGCTTTTTTTTACAGTTACAGGCTCTATCAGCGCAGGCCACCGCCAGTACGACAAAAATGCTTTGCCTTCATTGCCTTCTGCAACACCCAAGAACAAAAGCACTGACTATTCTCCGAAAAGCACTGACTATTTTTTGTAAAGCACTGACTATTTTTCGAAAAGCACTGAGTTTGTTTAGAGCTACAATTTATACCGACTGAAAGGACTGCGCTCAGGCCTAAGTTCTATAGTCCATAGACAAAAATCATCCGAAGGTGTGATTGTACCGGCCTGTGCTCTTGCTCTGCCGACTTGCTAACGAAAGGCCGTAAGTAGCATACGAACCAACAGGCAAAGCAACAACTGGCATCAGGACACTGCATTATGAAAGTAAAAGGTGACTTGAATAGTTACAAGAACGATGTACATGACAAAGCACAGGCAATTCATACAAAATAAGGTTAAAAATTTGGATATATCCGAATTTTTGATTACTTTTGCACCGCTTCTATAACTTACAATGAATTTTGACATTGAAGAAATACAGGAATTATCGGGTAATGCAGCCAGCATCTATTCCGTAACTATGGAAGGTGAGGAGACAACCTTGCTGGAACAATTCTTTGAAGAAAATGAAGAATATAAAGCAGAACTAAACGAAATCATCGAGAAGCTCTATGTAATGGGGCAAAAGACAGGCTGCCGATGGGACTTTTTTAGACATGACGAGGGAAGTCCCGGAGATGGGGTGTCAGTCTTGAAGTCCGGACGCTTACGGCTCTATTGCCTGTATGTGGATTCAACCATTGTCTGCTTCGGTTCAGGTGGTTATAAATCCTCCAAGATACGTGCTTATCAAGAGGATGTCAAGTTGAACCAGAAAGTTGAGCAGATGAAAGCAATTGCAAAACGCATTAATAAAGCTATTAAAGAGAGAGATATTGAGATAAAACAAGGCAAACTAAGTATTAACTATTGGGACTATGAAGATTAGAAATGCATCGGGCGTGTTGGGCAGGATGTTGGCAAACATGGATGAGCTGAGTCTTGCCAAGACCCGCAATCGGATGATGGTTGCTGCGAAAATAGCAGATGCTATGCGTAGTAGCAACATGAACCAGAAGCAACTTGCCCAGAAAATGGGTAAGACGGAGTCGGAAGTCTCCGAGTGGCTCTCTGGTGACAGGAATTTCACTTTGGACACTTTGACAGAGATAGAGCATACGTTGAACGTGTCGCTACTTGACACAGATATTCCACAGTATGCCTACTCTGAAAAAGTGGATAAGATGAGAGCAATAGTTCCGTTGATTTTTATCCAGACGAAGGAGTATGCAAAAGCATCGGTAAACATGGGTGGATTCAGCAAGTATATCAAGAAGAATGGAGCGTACGAATATTAAATACAGATTAGGCGGCTTTGACCTGACACAGTTTGTTCCTACGTGGGAAGGGTTGGAGGCATGTGAGGACTTCGAGATAAGGAGTGGCGTTGACTTTGCCTATAACTTTGAGCAGAATGTGATAAAGAACATTCTGAATGTAGAGTTTTCCCACAAGGACAGGACAGCCCTGAAAATACAGCTCTGCACCTTTGTGGCAATCAGTGAAGATACGGTTTCGGCTTTGGAAAAGGACGGCAAGATAGTTGTCCCTGCTGATTTCCTTGCCCAGTGTGCATCTTTTGGCCACGGAGCATTGCGTGGCATAATGTATTTGAAGACTATGAATACACCATTGGAAGGGATTATTCTGCCGCCAGTGGTATATCCTCAAATGTTTAAAAAGCCTATTACATTCGATAGGCAGACTGCCACTTGAAGGGTTCAACGAACTTTTGTGTGGGGGCAGCCTCTTCAAAAAGCCCTAAAAAGTACATAGGCAATAGCCCTCTGGTATACTACGGACTTCAAGAATAGGTTGCTCAATTTATTGTTCCCGTTTTTTAAGTTACAGCCCCCCAACCGAAGATTGGCCCATTAAGACGCAATCGCCCCTTGAGGGGCGGGGAGTGTCTGCGGAGTTCCTGCGGCGGACAAGGCGGTGGTAGGATTACGAGATTGGAGTGAAGCGGGGAAAAAGCGAGTCAGCAAGCAGAGCAAGTTTGCTGATGAACGAGGACAAGAGGTTCTGCCTCAATTGCTTGTCGCCAAAGGCGTGCAGGCCTGACTTTTCCTGTCAAGGCATGAAGATGGCGCGCTTTATCAGGTAGTAGACGATCCAGTATCGGTAGGCAAGCTTCTGTCGCAAGGAGAGCGGACTTTTCCCAGTGGTGAGCGTCGAAACGTTGGCATCGTGCCGTCGATAAAACATGAGGCTGTCGGGTATGAAGGCAGTCTTGAAGAAGTGGTCGGCCACCTGGCCTATCCAGTAGTCGTGCATGACGATGCGGGGCGGAAAGGGCAGCAGCCGCTTGAG
>Ga0247608_10005057_pt1 | contig 14435 bp, 16 predicted proteins | sample 176DNAGHGlowgp2_FD_193490 | JGI IMG/M metagenome (GOLD analysis project Ga0247608, IMG submission 193490) | Sheep rumen microbial communities from Palmerston North, Manawatu-Wanganui, New Zealand - 1766 DNA GHGlow gp2 | ecosystem: Host-associated > Mammals > Digestive system > Stomach > Rumen ...
TCAACATTATCTGTGTAATGTGAACGAGGAACAAATTGTGTATAATCTTGCATTATTTCGTGTTTGTTTACATATTGTGGAACATATTCAGCCAAAAAAGAATCTAAATCAAAACTATTCCCACCTAATATTCTCTCTACTGTTGAAGAAATGGTATTTGAATATTTAGAATCTATTTTATCAAGTTCTTTTTGATAGGTTTTTACATTATTTAAAATACTGTTTTTTATTTCATCATCACTATTACTACCCCAAAAATTAGATGTATCAATTAATATTGATGCAGGAACTCACCAATATGTAGCGAGAAATTCATAAGTGTTTTTTAATTCAGGATCTTTTTCTTCTTTAGCTAATCCTATAAATCTTGTAAATAAATTATTACTTAATTCAGCTATAGTATCTCTTGCAACTGTTTGTTCATAATATTTTAGCGTATTATCGAATAATTTATGAAATGAATGTAATAACAAATCATTGGTTATTAATACGGTGTTGGCAGGATATCTTTCATATTCAGTAGAATCTCATCAAATTTTATAATACAAATCAATCCATTCTTCTTGATCTATGTATCAATCATTTTCAGCACTATCTTCACTATAATTTAATTTCCAATAGTTTTCATATCTATCTGCAGGTACAATATTCCATCATTTATCACTCAAAACTTTCATTTCATTTTTTGTTAGTTCAAGTTTTGAATCATCAAAGTTATATTTTCATTTTAATGTTACTGTATTGCCAGCTTTTACTTCTGATTTTTTAAATGTATTTGAATATTTTGTATGTTTTCATCATCAATATATTTCAATTTTAGAACATCATTTATCGATATATTTTAAATTATCCTCTTTTACTGTATAGTCATTATTCCATTCTTTTACATAACCTTTTGTAATGGCATCAAAATTCTCCATTTCATCAATTGACGGTTTCTGCATTGCTCATGAATATGATGATTTTGTTTTAGTATTTACTACTTCCATTATACTATCTCAAGCATCAATATCAGTAACTTCTTCTGTTGTTGTTCCAGTAAATGAGCAACCGGATACGATAACTGTAAGTCATAAAGTAATAAGTCAGATTTTTTTCATGTTTTTTTATTTATTAATAAAATACTATTAAAATTATAATAAATTTTTTAATAAACACAAAAAAATCAGGATTTAATACTAATTCTAACTTGAATTTTTAATTATTAATTCATATAAAAATAAAAAAAATGATAATCATATGAAAACAAAAAAAATGACACTTAGATTTTGGGCTGATGATTCAGATTTACATTCAGTAATTCAGCTTGTGGTAAACGGTATTATTGATATCTCTGAAGATACCTCTCATAGGCAATTTTGCTTTGAAGGAGGTGGTTTAAAAGTAAAAATGGTTTCATGCGATCTTGATTTAAATTTAAGTAACCCAGATTGGTATGAATATTTCACAGTGCACTATGAAAACGAATCTTTAGAAGTTAAACCATTAAAATCAGAAAGGATTATCTTGGACATGCCGGTTGAATTTAAAGATTAACTGTTATTAAGAATAAACACTTGGTTATTTACTAAGTGTTTTTCTTTTTATAGAAAAACCGATCCTCGTTATCTCAACGAAAATCGGTTGCGTATGTCAAATTAACGCCGAACGTAAAATACGGCAGTTTCTGTATAAGAATTTATCCGATTAAAATCAATCTAATTTTTAATCTTGAGTGTTGTTTTCCTTTTCTTCTTGTTCTTTTACTCTTTCCATATTTTTCTCATATGTACAAAGAGCTTCAAATAAACAACCTGAACATTTTTCAATCACTAATCATTTTTTACATAGGTTTTGAGGTATAACATCACGTTTAGAAATAGTATTTTTCATTATTATAAGTGATAATAAATCTGAAGACATACCTTTTATTTATTTAAAATAAAATTTCCATAAGAAAAACAGTTTTATATGATATCCATTGAATATAGGGTGATTAACCATATATTATAGTCTATTTATATAATATTTAAAAAATATGAACGAAGTATTAGAATTTCTGAAAAAATGTTGAGTATATTATCTTGCTACTTTAGACTGAGATCAACCAAGAGTAAGACCATTTTGAACTGTTAATATTTTTGAAGATAAATTATATATACAAACCTGAAAATCAAAGAAGGTATCAGAGCAAATCCAAAAAAATCCAAAAGTTGAGATATGCGGATTTTTAGATGGAAAATGGATTAGAGTAAGCTGAGAGTTAAAAAGAGATGATAGAATTCAAGCAAAAAAAGATATGTTAGATCATTACCCAGAATTAAGATGAATGTATGATGAAAATGATGATAATACAGAGGTTTTGTATTTCGAAAACGCAACAGCTGTTTTTTCTTCTTTCACCGAACCACCAAAAGAAATTAGGTTTTAATTATATCATAGGATATCCTTATATTACTAGTATCAAATTTGCCAAAACATTAAAATAAATTTTAAGAATATTTAAAATCGATACCAGAGGAATCCCTGATATCGATAGTGATTATTATGCTATTCTCATAAGTATTACAATATTACGAATCCTTATAAGAACAACCAATGTTAAGAGGATAGCGGCAAAGAAGCTGCAAATAATCGTAACTGACCAGAAGTTAATACTGCCCAAAGTAGCTGCAGAGAGTATAAACAGGAATACCAGAGTAACGAATATTGCAACAATATACCACGCAGTTGTTAGGTCAAAATTTCTCTCCAATCTCTTGGAAATCTCAGCAAATGGAAGCCAAGTAAAAGAGATAGGGATACTCAATAAGAATACACATAAAGGGTGCCAGAACTTAATGGTTGCCACGACGATTCCAAACACAAGGCAAAGTGCAAGCCCTGCAACATAAAGAAGTAGAATTTGTTTCATAGGTAATTTTGTTTTTTTAGTTATGTTAATGTTTTTTCTTTCCCATATTAGCTAAGATTTAATTAATTGTCAAGAGAAAAAGTATAAAAATAAAGAGTCACATATTATATGACTCCTTATAATAAATTGTGTGACAAGATTAGAGAATTCTCGAATACCGTGATATAAAGTAATTCGTACCCTGGACTATAGTAGTCATACACTTAAAGTCGGGATTTAAATCCCCAAATGTTGCAATTGCTGCGAAGACTGTAGCACAACGTCCGCTAATATCAGCTGGAATAATACCATTTTTGTCTTCACTAAACATAAATGTAACAATTGAGTTCTTGTCGATACTAATTCTCACATAAATTCCTCCATCAACATAGCCCTCAAACGGTTTCATTTGATCTGCCATAATTAATCTCCTTTCTTTTGTTATAGGGTTATACATTTTATTTACTTCAATTATCATAGTTATTAAACAAGCCAAATTCAATAGAAATATGTATTGAATTATATTCATAAAATAATTATATAAATATTGCTCTGTGATGGAGCTTTTTCATTAAAATATTAAACGTTTAAAAATTTGTTTTAGTTCCCGCTAGTTTTTTAGTGGGGAGGGGAGTCACAGCGGTGACTCTTTTTTTAAGCAAGAACAATGTTTTTTGAAAATCAATGTGTTCTAAAAATTTTAATCAATTTTTTAAAATTTCAATCAATAACAATTGTAATATTGGGATTTAATTTAGTTAAATCATTTAAATAACTTTCATGAATCTCCTTGGTAAAAATCATTAATTCAGACTTTTCAAACATATCTTTAAATTCAAGAAAATGATAAAAATCATCCTCTTTAATATTTTCATCAAAAAAACAAATTTCTTTTTTTGTTACGTATGGTTCTAATTTTAAAGCTAAATTTCTACCAAATTCTTCAAATCAAATAATATCTGTTGGTTTTCAATATAAATTCTCTTTTCATCATTTAGCTTTTAATATCAGATTAATATATTTCTCTATTTTATTCATAAATCATTAAAATTATAAACAAGCACTTTCCAAATATTTAATTTTCTTATTATTACAATCAATCTCCATTTTAATTCACAAAGGGAAAGTCATTATAGGATCTGTATGACCAAAATCCATGTTAGAAATAATTGGTAAATCTTTTCTTCAGAATTCATTATTTACAATATTTAATATTGTTTCATCGTAATTAATTTGTTCATTAGTTTTATAGTTTAATTGTGCTCTTCAAAAAAGTATTCATGAAATAACATCTAATATTCATTGAGATCAAAGATTTCTAATAATTCTTTCTAATACATATGGTTGCATTTGTTCTTCAGATGGTTCCATTAACAAAATTTTTCATTTCCATTCATCAATTGATGGCCAAATAGAAGTTCAAACCATAAAAGGAAGAACATCTGCACATCCTCCAAGTGTTTCTCAGGAATGAATACCATTTCCCTGAAGCCATCTTCGACCTGTACTTTCAACTATTTTTCTTTTTTTATTTTGATTTTCAGGATTACCCCAATCAAGATGCTCAGAAGTCCATCAATCCATATTAGGTAAAACTTCTCAAATTATTTCATTACTAAACAAAGTTTTTCTTACTCCATTAACCATATATGGGAATAGTCATCAATTTTCTCAAAATCATGCCATAATTGCTGGTCCATAAAATGAAACGATTCATGCTTTATGGCAGAAAAAATGGGTAATAGTTGAATCTGAATATCAAATAAAAATTTTTGGATTATTCTTTATCACATCAAAATCAATGTAGGGGAGTAGTCTGATACTTTCTTCTCATCAAATGGACGAGAAAATCCCTTTTATTGAAGGATCTTTAAAGGCATTCATTAAATCCTCAGCTCTCTCCTTAGGATGATCATAAACCCAATAACGATCTTTCAGAGTGTATTTTCATTCAATAACCTCAACTTTAAATTCCTCTTCCAGTTGTTTTTTTCAAGCTTCATATTTGTTAGGGAAAGATCATGGTCCTCACCATGACAAGCTAAGAGCTACTACTCTATCACCCTCTTTAAGATGTTGCGGTTTAATCATCATATATTTGTTAAGAAAAATAAATGACAATATAAACTATAGGATTTTTTAGTGAAATTTGAAATGATTTTTTATAGAAGTGAGATTATCTTATTTTTAGTAAAATTGAAAAATACCAAATAGTTACTATTAAAAATTCTATTGACTTTTTACTTTATTTCGTATATATTATTTTTGTAAATGTTGTCAATTTATATATTTCGTATATTCATGACCCTGAATCGATTACGATTTGAATTACAACAATTACACAGTAGTGTAAAAATTAGTTTTTTTGTCGGCTCAATTTTTGAGCCTTTTTTATTAGTCTAAAAAACTAATTTTTAGCCCTTTTATTTCCTAACATATTAAGCAGATGACAATCGAAAATGTAAACACAACTGAATGTGTTGAATTTGCTATGTTGTGTACAGCTTAACCCCCTCAAGGGAAAGGGAGAAGGGGGAACTGAAATTCCCCCTTTTATTTCATAAAACCGTTATTATGAGAATAATTGAGTCCTATTGAAAATGAATAATTGTAGACGAAAAGAATGAACTCTATAGGGTAGAATGAACCATTGATCAAAAAAAAATTAATCAAGAAATTAGTATTAGAAAAAATGAAAAGAAAGTTTTTGATAATAAAAAATATGAAAATGAGATAAAATATTTGAAGGATAAGTGAATTATTTTAGATATAAAACAAGTTTATATTAAAGGATATCCGGAAGTATATGCCTTTATGGCTCCAATTTGTTGTCCACATTGAGAGCATCCTGATATTGCATGATGAATATCTATGGATAAGGAAGAAGCTTTACATAAGACTATATGAGAAGCTATTGAGAGATATTATTTATTTAATTTCGTCCAAACAGATGAATTTAAAAAAATAAATATGTTTTCATATATGAAAAAGTTGTGAATTTGATATTTTTCTTCTAGTCAAGCAATTTCAAAAAAAATCAAAAAAATAAGTAATGTCTGAATGTGAAATTGATATTCACTTATAAATAATAGAGAGATTAAAATACCTTATTCATTTGTACATTGTCCATATAAAACAGTAAAATGAGAAGATTTTATTTGAGAATGAACTAGTACTTGATGTTCTGCTCATCGCACTAGAGAATTGGCCATATTAAATGGGATTATGGAATGTATAGAACGTCATGTTAATATGAAAATTCGATATAATAAGATTACACCACCAGAAATTATTTTGGATTCAATTGATGATGACTCAATCCAATATATGATAAAACTACTAAAATCTAATTGAGTGAAAATACATATCTTAAATACAACTAATTTAAATGATTATTGAGTTCCATCCGTTATGATTGTATGTAAGAATAATTCGTGATGAATAAATTCTTTAATTACATCATCTTGTAAAGCAACACTTAAGTGAGCAATTTCTAAATCACTTGAGGAAGCCTTTCAGGGACAAACTCGATGATTTTTAATGAATAAATATCCTAATTTTAAACCATGAAGAAATTATTCAAATGTTAGATATTTTTATCAACATGTTCTTTTTTATGCAAATAAAAATAATGAAAAATATTTAAAATTTTTATTTGATAAAACAAAAAAAGAGAAATATAAAAATATTGGAATCAACAATTCGTTAAATCAGATAAAAAAAATTCTTAAAGACAATTCAAGAGATTGCTATATTGTAGACTTCAAATGCGATATTCCATGATTTTTTGTGAATAAAGTTTTTCTACCCTGAACTTATCAACTTTCAAGAGATCATTCTCAAAGATTTCTTAGTAATGTAACAAAAAGTTATAACAAATATCCACATCCTTTTTGATAATTACTAACTAATAGAAGATGAAAAATACCTTAGCAAAAATTCAATATGAAGAAAAGAAATCAATTGATAATATTTTTATTAACGAGCTTGTTAATGAGAATAGGAAAAAGTTAGAAACTGAAGAATACAAAGATATTCTTCTTGATATATTAAATATTGATGACAAAAATTTTATTCAATCATTCAAAGATTTTTGGAAGTTCCATAACAAATTTAATAATGATTTTATAGATAAAATAATTTCCGATAATTATGAATTATCTCCAAGTGATTTGAATCTGATTCTTGAAACTTTGAAATTTTCAAATCAAATCGATTACGAATGATTGGCTTTATCATGAGGACTTAAACAGAAAGCCGAATATTTAATATCAAAATTAAAAAATATTTATAATAGAAATTCAATTAATTCAACTCCTACAAAATGATCATATTTTGTAAGATATAAGAGGCATCACCTACTATATCTATATGCATTAAAAACAAAAAATCCTCATTTGTTTATGATTAAAAAAAGTATAATAAACCAATATCATTCATGAGATGAACAACTATTCGATATAAGATTGAATAGAGACTTTGGTGATTTTTTGGGAGTTAATGCTGATGTTTTAAACGAAGAAATCAAAAAATTAGAAAATCATCCTAAAAAAACAGAATGAATTGATGAAAAAAATCTTAATGAAGTTTTGACTTTTGATAATCTCATTGAATATCAATATATAAGCCAATTACAATGATTACCAGCATTGAAGCTAAATCATATGGCAAAAGAAATTATAAAAAAGGAACATATGGATTTAGAAAATATTGAAGATTCACTTTGAAAAATCATAGAAAAAAAGAACCTTAAATTTAATAATCATGTGAATTGATACAAACAAACGGGGCTAACATGTTCTGCTGCTTCTCTTTTAATGGCATTAAACCACTTCAATTGAACAGAATTATCAAAAGATATTGAAGATGAGATAGCTAATAAATCTGCAAGCGAGTTTATACCATGACAGCATTATTCTTGAGTTTGATTATATTCCTTGAATATGTGATTAAAGACAAAATTAATACATTCTGATATTAATTTTTTTCAGAATCCTTGAATGCCAAAATGATTATTTGAATATTTAATGCATGAATATTGAAAATATTATAATGAATTTATAGAAAAGTGAGGTATAACTGATTTTAATGATATTTCTAATGATGATATCGTTTCTGAATTAAAAAAATGATATCTGATACTTCTAGCATGAGAACACTGAGATTTACTACACACAAAACTCATAACATGATATGATATACCCCAAAAGATGTTTAATGTTATTGATCCATTGGAATGAAACGAAACAACTGAAACTTTTGACAGTATCCAAAAATTTTGCACGACACAACTATGAAAATGGATGTTGGCCGTAAAAAAAACAAATTTTAAAGATTGAGATTGTAAAGATACTGAAGAATATGATATATTAAACAAATATAAACAAGAATTTTCAGAATTTAAGGAGTCGGTCCATAAGAAAGAAGATGTTGTAAATCTAGATGAGGTTATGTTTTATGATTATCAAAAATTCTGATCTAAATGATATAATTTATCAATTTTGAAAAATAATTGATTAAATGTATCTGATTGAGTGACATTGACTCCAAAATGCGTCAATGAGATAAAACAGTGATATTTTGATAAGGATAAAAAGAGAGTAAGAATATTAGTAGAGAAAATTGAATCTATATTGTGACCATGACCTTATATAGTGAGGAGTAATTTCGTATGAGAAGACTGATGAAATAAAAGTTATGCATGATGTTTTGAATCATATTTAAATGTTGATAGTAATTCACTTTTTGAATCGATAAAAAATGTTTTAAATAGTTGAAGAGTAAATGATTTAATATTAGATTGATGAGTGTTAATACAAAAAATGATATATTGAAGTAATTCATGAGTGGCTTTTGTTAACGAAGATATTAATATAGATGTAACAGAATGATTAAATGACAAATTAGTCTCTTGAGAAATAACACCAGAGAATATTAGAATAAAAGCAGATTGAAATGTTGAATGAAATATTACATATTTATCAAAAGAGAATTTAGATGAATTACATAATTCATTATTTAAAATCAAAAAAATTTTCAATAAATGAATGGATGTTGAATTTAGTTTAAAGAATTGAAAATTATATATTTTACAGGCTCGTCCTATAACTACAAATTTAGATTTTAGTGTTGATAGTTTTAGATTACAATCTAATATTTGAAGTTTTGATGCTTTTTTGATTTCAAAATGAGATATTGAATGAAAAATAAAAATTATTAAAAATTCTAAAGACGTTGATGATATTAAGGAAGAGTGCGTCGTAATATGTAGCCAACTTTTTCCAGATTTGATAAAAAAAGCACATAAAATTAAATGAATAATATCAGAAAAGTGATGACAATTAGCACATTTATCTATTGTTGGGCGTGAAATGTGAATTCCTATTATATCATGATGTAAATGAATAATCCCGATGTGTGATGACAAAAATGAGGTTATATATAAAAATGATTTTATGTTGTTTAAATAAAAAATGGATTGTTGAAATTATTCAATTAAATATCTCCTAGAATCAAAGAATATTCCTTATGAAGAAAGCGAATATATTTTTTCAGGAGTTTTCGAATGAGTTTCTCTTTTATCTAAAATATGAATTATTCTTCTAAAATATTATAAAGAAGTAATTATTATCCATGAAAATAAAGAAATATTTGTTAATTTAAAAGAAGATGAAATTCCTTTAAAAGAAGAATATATTAAATGGCTTAATGTATTTAAGAAAGATTGATGAGTATATTTAAATAAAAAAATTAATCTGGATTTATTAAAAGAATATTTAAATAATTATGAATGCGTTATTCCAATAAAGAAATGAGAATGATCACATTTAGTTGTTTTAAAAGAAATATGAGATGCGGCAGTTTCATTAATTGATAATAAAAAATGAGAATATTGTCTTTCAATAGAAGAATTCGAAGAATTACTAGATTTATATAATTGAAAGTACGTTTTATTTTGTAATGAGGGAAAGGAGTCAGAATTTAAATTAAATTAACAAATATAATTGAATTTAATATTTCGAATACATATATTATTTACATAAATAACAGCATAAACAAACATATAAACAAATAAAATAACAAAATTATGAATGACGATCGAAGATTTAGAGAAAGAGCAGAAATGATGAAAGAACTATTTCTTGCTCAAATTAGAACAGAAGTAATTTCTAAAGTTGCCGGCATTTCGATTTCTACAGTCGTAAATGATCGTAGTCGCGTAGAGAAGCTGTATGGGATTACACTTCCTAAACCAGCCATCTTATCTCCTGATATAAAGAAAAGATTTAATAGTCTTTTTACCATCTATGTAAAGACACGGTCATCTGTTTATAGATTGTCCGATAAGGAGAATCTGTATAAGGCCGCAGAACTTTCAATAGATGTGAAAAGAATAGAGAATTTTATTCACGGTATGGAGAGTCTCTGGAATATCATGCAATTTCCTCAAATGAGTCCAACAATCGAGAATGCTAAAAATTATGAAGCATTGATCAATAATTGTTGGTATCCCAAGGAGCGAGGTCTGTTGTATGAGTTCTATAATTATCTTGCAAAAAATGAGGAACTTTTGAAGAGTTTGGTTTCTGAGGATATGGTGATTGATGCGGCTAAGAAATTTGTAGCACCACAGAACCGTGAAACCCTAACCAATCTTATGATTCCTAATATTGATGTATTAAAACCTTGGTTACATGAATTAACAGATTTCCAGTATGGTGTAATAGATGATATCTATGGATTAACATCTGGAGTTGGTATTAGTATCCAAGAAATTGCTGATAAGCATGAACTTACAAGAGAACGAATACGTCAAATTAGGGATAAATCCATTAGAATTCTTGGCAATGGTCTTAGTTCAAGTTACTCTTATCTTGTAAGCAGTCATGCTAAAGTAAACTATCTAGAATCAAAGCTTCAGGCAAGTGAAGAAAATTATTCTAGTCTTTGCAAAACATCTGACAAGAAAATTTATGATCTTACCAACGAAAATCAGGTATTAGCTCAAAAAATTAAGGGTATTGATGCCATGATTGAAGCAGAGAATTACAATTCAGTCAAAATCAAGTGTTTGGCTACGAAACTCCGTGATTCAGCTCTCGATGCCAATATAGTAAGAAAATTATACGATTATGATTATGTTGTTGAGCTTATTGAACGTTGGGATGAAATCTGTCAAATCCGATCTGTAGGACAAACAACAATTCTAAAAATCGAAATATTTCTGAAAGTTCGTGGTATCGATAGGAAGAATATTACTGATGAGGAGATAGGCTTTGCAAGGAGAATAATCAAGGAAAAAGAAAGTGAATTAATTAAGACTAGGGATTGAATTTCATTCCCTAGTTTTTTATTTATTAAAATTTGAAAATTATAACAATCTTTTATATAATAATTAAAATTACTTTAATATTTTCAAAGGAACATGAAAAACTTAGAATCATGAAATATTATTACTAGAAAACTTGATTTATCAGAATGATGGGAACAGATTAAACTCTCAGATGTAGAATTTGTTATTGATAATAAAGATAAATGAAATTACTGGTGGTTTAATGAGGATAAAACACGGTTAACAACATTAAAAGATTGAAAAATCTCTAATTATAAACTTGAAGATACTGAAATTGTATTTAATGAAGATTCAAAAGTAGAAATCTCGCATATTAAACAAGATACAAATTCGAAAATATTACTTGATTTATATCTCACACCAGATAATCAGGTTAAATGTAGTAAAGAAGCTTATGAAAAAGCAAAATATTTTTCAAATAAGACAATGTTTTGGTTTGTTACTAAATGAAAAAATAAAGCTGTTAAAGTTTATGATTTTTCTGATTCATTGGAAAAACCAGAGATAAAAACTTATCCTCTAGATGAATATAAAATAAAAATGACTGCCGTAAAAATTTAATGTGTTCTATTTTTTCTTTATTCATTTTTTATGAATAATAACAGCAAAAAAAGTAGAAATAATAGATATTATATTAGCAATAATAGCGACAATAGATCAAACACAAATATTATAAATCAGCCGTAGAAAATAACAAAAGAAGGCTGATTTTTTTATAATTCATTCATTTCAATTCCATATTGATATGATGTAGATAATTGCTGCTAATAGAGGTAATAAAGAGTAGATTCATTTATAAGTAAAAATAGCAACCACAATATATGCTATTACAAAAAGGATTAATACTATATCTAGATTAAAATGTTTTTTCTCTTTATAAATAATAATTGAGTCTCTTAATATTGCTAATATTTTTGTAATTCCTCAAGATGTAGCTCAAAGAATAAAATAATGAATCAAATTCAAAACATTGGAAACAACCATAGTACCCATTATTTTTTCTTTCTTTTTTCTATAATAAGCGAGTAATGATAGTAAAAATGAAAGAAGTGCTAATATTTGTGAAATAATATAACTTGTTGTCATAGTTATTATGATAAAATAACATAGTAAAAATATTTTTTAATTTAAAAAATACAATATAAAAAAACTGGCCAAAGTGAACTCGACTAAGGCCAGCTAGTTACGTAAGGTAAACCTAGTTCCTCTAGGACGGATCACCACTTTATGCGATGACATAACTATACTATTTATTTCTTGATTATAATTCAAGATTAAATCAAAAAAGGTAGTTCATTTTCTACCTTTTAAGAATCCAGGATTTTTTGGACATTCCCATTGTTTAACGCCAAAGTCCTTACATACAGAAGGTCGAATCGGATAGATTGCACACTTATATTTTCCTTCATCATCTTTATCAAGAAACTCACAAGGTTTTAATCCCATTAAAAGAGCAAGGTCTCTGCCCATTTTTAATTTATCATACCCTCTCTTGGTAAAGTATGCATAACCTCCTTCGAATTTTACTTTTTTGAATTCTACTTTTCTTTTTTGTGCAACTAAACTTTTTTTAATCCTTTTGTATTCATCGTGATTCATTGTAGGAGCTGAATCGATACAGCATTCACCACAACGCTGACAAATAAATTTTTTAACTTCCTTATTATCCATAACTTATTAAATTTTTATTTTTAATAATATTATCCAAAGTTTATCATCATATCAATAGAAATTAATTGATAAATTAAAAAGCATCCTATAGATAATAAGATGCTTTTACTTTTTAATTTACGAGGCCAATGATTTTTATGCTTTTCTTTCGACATGCATAATGTAGTAATCATCGCCTTGTGTGATGACATCTTTTTCTGCATATTCAGGATTTTCTTTCCCGAACAACAGCAGAGCATTAATGATGAGACTTGGATCTCTAGAGAGATGAATCTGTGTCATACCAGGGCGATCGTGACCAAAGGAAAGTTTAAGGATGCGCTCATCGTATATTTCAGCTTTTACAACTATACCCAATCCTAAACTAATCTCAGTTTCTTTAATGTTACTAGAAATAATTTTCATAATTTTGTTCCTTTCTCTTTTTGTTTGTTAATTAATTTGTTAATTCAATTACACTACTTATATAAGGAATAATAATGTTTTTTTCAAGATAATATCAAAATGATCATTGAAAATAAAAAAATTATTAATATATCAGTAATATGTATTATATAATGAAACATTTTAATATTTTAATTGTTATTTATGGAATTTAATTGAGCAATCTATCTTCTTATATTTATTGTTCTAATATTTTTTATTACTTCAAAAAGAATAACAAATTTAAAAATATGAATGACTAAACAACAAAGAGAGAAATATAACAAAAATCGTGATTCATTAAGAACTATTACTTTAATTTGAATAGCTATATTCCTTGGTTGCCTCGCTTACTGATTCTTTTTAGAAAATTATTATAATATTGAAGATTATATTTTTACATCACCAAGTAAGTTTTATTGAATTTTATGAACAACAGTTTTATTATTAATAAATGTGTATCATTACTGTATTCTTACTAGAATTACAAAGAAATACTAATGTTTAATTTTCCTTTTAAATATTGTTTCACTGCGTCATAATTCATCTGTTTTTATATCAATTGGTTCAAATCAATATTTCTCATATAATCATTTATGATCAGAAATAATATATAATTCATGAAATTTTAATGTCCTAGCATATTTTTCAACTGTATTAATCATCTTTTCGCTATATCTTTTTCAACGATATTTTTCATCAACAAAAATAAATCATACGAAGGGAGTATAATCACAATTAGGGATTCAATCTTCTTTTGTAAATGTACAATATCAAGCAATATTTTCATCTTCAGTTGCTACAAAAACTCTTTCTCGCTCAGAAAAACTATTTCACTGCATTTTTTGTGCAAGAATAGGTCAAGCTTCCCATTCACATTTATTTGCATAGTCTATTAATTCATTCCATAATTTTTGATTATTTTCAAGATATATAATCTGCATTAAATTTTAGAAATTATTTAAACTACAATAGTATATGGATAAGGTAATAGAAACCAAGTTAAGATAAAAGTGGATTAAAAACTAATCCACCTTTACATACTCATAAAGAATTTACTTGATTTACAATGAACATAGCGATGCCCTTGAGATCTCCCATAGTTTTCTCTTTTTG
>Ga0247608_10005058_pt1 | contig 14432 bp, 11 predicted proteins | sample 176DNAGHGlowgp2_FD_193490 | JGI IMG/M metagenome (GOLD analysis project Ga0247608, IMG submission 193490) | Sheep rumen microbial communities from Palmerston North, Manawatu-Wanganui, New Zealand - 1766 DNA GHGlow gp2 | ecosystem: Host-associated > Mammals > Digestive system > Stomach > Rumen ...
TCCCGCAGGTCCTCATTGGTCAGCTTCTGGCCATATTGTTTTTTAAACAGCTTCTGATAGATGGCCGACTCCTTCAGCTTCTTATCAGCCAAAGAATGGCTGTTGACACCTTGGCGCAACAATGACTTCAGTATGATTTCCTGATCACGGATAGTCTGTTCTTTCTCCGAAATCAACTCTTTGTTTGTTTCTTCACTCGTGCGCAGCTTGACAATGTCATGACGAGCCTGTTCTATTATCTCTAAGCTGTAGATGTATTTCTGTTCAGCTTCATGTCTTTTATGCGAAAGTTCACGAATGATGATGTATGTGATAATACAGATAAGAATGATTGCAGCTATACATATCCATATTATAATGGTCCGCTGGGTAGCCTTTTCTCTTTCTACTTGTGCCTCTTTCTGATGCCGCGAATAGTTGTACATAGATTGCATGCGCTCTACAGTTTCAGTAGTCTGCTTAGCGTACATAGAGTCATTCATAGCATACGCATAGAGGGCATATTTTGCTACAGAATCTGGCTGGTGTTTATTTTTATAAAGTTCTGCCAGTCCTTTTGATGCTGCATTCTGGTTATTGTAGTCTTTTCCTTCTCGAAGCTCTTTACGGAAATAGTATTCTGCTGAATCAATATCTCCCGTTGAAAGATAGTAGATTCCTTTCACTCTATAATAATATTCTCGTCCTTTCTCGATATTCCCCTTATCGTCAAAATATCCAGATTGGAACTCATACGCATCCATAAATTCTTTAGCTTGGTTGCAGGAATCAATAGAAAGTGATAGATAAGCTGCGTATCCTTTTGCAATGGCTGCATAAGAAGAATGTCCGAATTTGTAATAATGGTCGGCAACGTCTTTTATGACAAAGATAGCAGAATCAATGAGGCCTAATTTTTCATAACCATAGCTCTGCTGCTCATAACTCATTAAAGCGGCAAGCGTGTCTTTACCTTTCCAAGCATACATGGTAGAATACTTGTCATGCACCAATTGTTCCCTATAAAGTCCCTGTTCGTAGAAAATCTGAGCCATCTGTCCATACACCCTACACAATTGCGCATAGTCACAATCCTTGCTGGTAGTATCGGCACAGTCGAGGGCTTTCTGATAGCACTCAAGGGCCATGGGAGCCTCGCCGGCCTCGTAGTAGGCACGGCCAAGGAGGTAGTGGGCCAGCAGGCGGTCGTTGGGAGTGCCATGGTCGTCGAAGAACTGGACGTAGGGCTTAACATCCTGCACGGTGAAGGGCTGGTCGTTGCGGTTGCGCTGGTTGATGCTGTCCAGCCCGCTCCGCATGCGGTTGCGCTCACCCTCCGTGGTGCAGCAGCAGAGGGTGAGGAGCAGGATGACGATGGCGGGCAGGTGTTTCATGGGTGTTGACTATTTAAACGGTTCGGCTTCCAGTTTCATGGCTTTTGCGACATCGCGGACGTTGAAGGGCAGGGAGCCGCGGCCCAGTTCGGGGGCATTGAATGACTTGAGGGTGTTGTCGTAGAACGTGGGGTGGCGCTGGGGCAGACAGAAAGGCTTGTGGGCACGGCCCTGACGGTCGACGTAGCAGAAGTAGGGCTTGCCGTAGAGTCCGTCGTCACGCTTGGAGGCGAAAACGAACCAACGCGAGTTGCTGGACCAGGAATGGTAGGTGTCGCTCTTCTGGCTGTTGACGATGGCGAGGGTGTCTATGTGCCCCGTCTGCAGGTCCATCATGCGCAGGTCGGCCTCGGGATGCCAGATGGGGAAGGTGCCATAGTCGGCGACGGTGTAGAGCAGGTAGCGGCCGTCGGGCGAGATACGGGGGTGGCAGACGGAGCTGAGGGGGGCGGGGCGGGGCGTGACCAGCGTGTCGACGTGGGTGCCCCATCGGCCAGTCTTCTCGTCGAAGGGAATGCGGACAAGGGCGTACTGCAGCTGGCGGATGTCGCGAGGCAACAGTACACTGTCGGCAGCACAGTAGTAGATGTACTTGCCGTCGGGTGAGAAGGTGGGGAAGGTCTCAAATACGGTGCTGTCGGCAGTCAGTGGGCTGCGCAGCATGTTGTTGGTTTCGAGGTCGGCGACGTAGACGTCAGAGCGTGCGTCGTAGACTTCCAGCCGCTTGCTGGCCAGACTGTGGAAGCCTGGGATGATGATGTTGGTAGAGAAGACGATGTAGCGCCCCGACGGACTGAAGCCGAAGTAGACGCTGCCCGACACCATGTCGGCGGTCTTCAGGTTGAGTTTGCGCAGGCGGCCGCCCTCGTTGAGGATGGCGCCGCCGCCTGGTCCGCGCACGTACATCATGGAGCGCTGGGGCGACTGTCCGGCGTAGGTGTGGCAGTTCATGCATCGGTTGTCCAGTTGTTCGTAATGGCCGATGGCCTTGACGTCGAAGTTTTCCAGGCAGCGCTCCTGTATCTGCAAGTGGTTCCATATCTCGTAGTCGGGCTCGATGAGTCGGTAGGTGAGGTAGGGGTCTATCTTGTCCTTGACGACGTGCCAGCGGAACGGCTTGTACTGTGTCCACCGGCCGTTTTTCAGCGTGCTGACGCTGACGGTGATGTCTTCGTTCCGGCTCAACAGTTCGTGCCAGTCGTCAGTATCGAACACCACCTCGTTGCCCTTGCTGCTGACGGTGAGGGTTCCCGCTTCTACGTGAACGGCCTCGATGCTGTCGCGTACCAGAAAATTGAGCGGGGCAATGTTGACGGGTATGGTGACGTCGCAGTAGTCGGGGTAGACGGGCGGCTGCCGGTCGGCCTGCTGCACGTTCTCGGGGGTGGGGGTGCAGGAAATGAAAGAAAAGCAGGAGATGAAAGAAATGAAAGAAATGAATGAAATGAGGGTTTTCATATCTTAGGTTCTTTTATTTTGTCGAAATAATACCAGTAGGTGTCGCGGAAGCGGCTGCTGCCCCGCTGCATGTTGTACTGCTGGAAGCGGTGCAGCACGTCGGGGACCTTGATGTACTGCTGCCACCAGCCGTTGGGTGCCTTGGTGCCTGCCAGCCAGATGCAGAGGGCCTCTTGGTATAGTCTCGTGGTGTAGATGCGGTGCAGCAGCACGTCGCGGTCGGGCAGACCGTCGGCAGAGCAATAGCGGTCGTAGTCGCGCTTGAAGGTGGCAATGTCCTTGAGCAGCAGGTCACTGCACAGGATGTAGTCCAGGGCCATGGCATTGTCCGGATGGGCGTCGAGCAGCTGCATCATCAGGAAGTGGGCATTGTCGGAAACGGTGATGGTGTCGTGGTGGTTCACCAGTCGCATTTTTTGTGCGTAGATGTCCTTTCCGTGTTTTCTGATGTTGTCCGCCCACTTCTTGTATACGAATGTCTTGTCCAGCAGCCGCAGGTATTTCTCGGCAGCGAGCGTGTCGCCACTGACCAGGTTGCATTCCGCCAGTCGCTGTATCATGCGCACATTGCGGTTGTCGGGAGCAAAGACGTTGGTCATCATGGCCGCCCGTTCGGTGAAGGTCATGTCGCCCAGCAGCCAGTAGAGTTCGTTCATGTTGATAATGGTCAGACGGTCCGTCTCGGGCCCAATCTTCTCGAACGTACCCAGGTAGTTGGGTATGAAGTCCAGCAGGTGGTCGGGCAGTTGTCCGCGCTGGGCCATGACGAGGTTATAGAAGAAGAGCATCTGGTTGTTCCAGCCTTCAGATTTCCTGACGATGTCGATGACCTTGTCGTGGTTGCCAAAGCGGTATTCGTTCTCCACGGCGAAGTTCTTCTCCAGGATAAAGTCGGGGGCACGCAGCGGCTTCATGGCTGGCACGCCGAAGAGCAGGTAGGCCACGGCACCGGCCACCATTGCCACATAGCCAGTGGCCTTGGGTATTTGCTTGGAAAGGAGCGACACGAGCCATAGCATCAGTGCCCAGCCCATGACTGCGCAGGTGGCGCTGAGACGGAAGCTGACGGCAAAGTGGCTGACCGTGAGCAGTGCCATGACGGTCAGGGCAGGCAGCACGGCCAGGGCACGGCGCAGTCGGAAGTTGCGTAGGGCGGCAAAAGTCAGTGTGCCCGTGATGAGTATGCAGCCTGTGAGAATGGCGCTGCCGGCATAGAGGTAGTAATAGAACTGGGTGAGAAAGTCGCCCGTGAGCAGTGCCAGTCCGCCGGGTTGCTCGAAATAGCCGGCAATGTAGTCTGAAGACCAGAGGAACAGCTGGTTCTGTTCCTGATAGAAGAAGTGGTAGGGGTAGTAGCATTGGTAGAACACGTAGCAGCCGATGGCCGTCAGTGCTATCAGTACCCAGGGGTAGTATTTCATTATCTTTGCCTCCATCGTTGTCTATTCCTTCTTGGCTTTTGCACCGGCAGGCTTCGAGCGTTTCAGTTCCTCCTTAAGGAACTTCGGCGTAAATCCTTTCTTCGAGCGTGCCACCTCTTCGGGAGTGCCCGTAGACAGTACCGTTCCGCCGCCTCGTCCGCCCTCCGGTCCCATGTCGATGATGTGGTCGGCCAGCTTGATGACGTCAAGATTATGTTCGATGACAATGACCGTATTGCCACGGTCTACCAGCCGGTTGAGCACCTCCATCAGGATGCGGATGTCCTCGAAGTGCAGTCCGGTGGTGGGTTCATCGAGAATGTACAGCGTCTTGCCCGTGTCGCGCTTAGCCAGTTCCGTGGCCAGTTTGACGCGCTGGCTCTCTCCGCCGGAGAGTGTGGTCGATGGCTGTCCCAGCTTGATGTATCCCAGTCCGACATCCTGTATGGTCTTAATCTTCTGCAGAATGTTGGGCACGTTCTCGAAGAACTCCACGGCTTGGTTGATGGTCATGTCCAGCACGTCGGCAATGCTCTTGCCCTTGTAGCGCACCTCTAAGGTTTCGCGGTTGTATCGCTTGCCGTGACACTCCTCGCAGGGCACCTGAATGTCGGGCAGGAAGTTCATTTCGATGGTCTTATATCCGTTTCCTCCGCAGGTTTCGCAGCGTCCGCCTTTGACGTTGAACGAGAATCGGCCGGGCTTGTATCCCCGTATCTGGGCCTCTGGCAGGTTGACAAACAGCGAGCGGATGTCGCTGAATACGCCGGTGTAGGTGGCAGGGTTGGAACGTGGTGTACGTCCGATGGGACTTTGGTCGACGTTCACCACTTTGTCGATATGCTCCAGTCCCTCGATGCTGTCGTAGGGCATGGGAGTCTGCAGTGAGCGATAGAAGTGCTTGGAGAGAATGGGGTAGAGTGTTTCGTTGATGAGCGTTGACTTCCCAGAACCCGAAACGCCGGTGACGACGATGAGCTTGCCCAGGGGAAATTCTGCCGTGACGTTCTTCAAGTTGTTGCCGCGACAGCCGTGCAGTGTCAGGTTGAGGCCGCTGCCTTGGCGGCGTTGTTTGGGCAGTTCGATGTTCAGAACTCCGTTCAGGTACCGTGCGGTGAGGGTGTTGCTCTTTAGCATGTCATCGGTGGTTCCCTGAAAGACCACCTCTCCGCCCTTGCGACCCGCCCGTGGTCCGATGTCTACGATATAGTCGGCAGCCAGCATCATGTCGCGGTCGTGCTCCACGACGACGACGGTGTTGCCCAGGTCGCGCAACTCTTTCAGCGAGTGGATGAGCCTTTCGTTGTCGCGCTGGTGCAGTCCGATGCTGGGCTCGTCAAGGATGTACAGCACGTTGACCAGCTGTGAGCCTATCTGAGTGGCCAGTCGGATGCGCTGGCTCTCTCCGCCGGACAGGGTGGCCGACTGGCGGTTCAGTGCCAGGTAGTCCAGTCCGACGTCCAGCAGGAAGTCCAGTCGTGTGCGGATTTCCTTGAGGATTTCGGCGGCAATCTGACGTTGCTGTGGCGACAGGTGTGGCGTGGCAGCTGTCGCACTGGTGTCTGTCGCAGCAGGTGCATCGGGTGCCTCCAGTTCGTCAAGCCACTGTCGCAGTTCTGCCAGGTCCATGTTGGCCAGTTCGGAGATGTTCTTGTCCCAGATGCGATAGGACAGAGCCTCGCGGTTGAGCCGTTGCCCCTTGCACTCCGGACACTGGCACTCGGCCAGGAACTGGTCGGCCCACTTCTGTCCGCTGGTGGTGTCGTCGTTGTCCATGACGGAGCGCAGGTACTTCACAACGCCGTCAAAATCGACGAAGTAGTCACTGCTGGTGTGTACCAGTTCCTTGTCGATGCGCACGCTTTCTAAGGAACCGTAGAGAATTTCGTTCAGCGCCTCGTCGGGGATGTCCTGGATAGGGGTCTTCAGCGTACATTCATACTTCTGCAGGATGGCATCTATCTGCCAGAATATCATCTGGTTCTTGTATTTTCCCAGTGGGGCGATGCCTCCCTCATGGATGCTGTGCTTGCGGTTGGGTATGACCTTCTGGAGGTCTATCTCGTTGATGTAGCCCAATCCCTTACAGCGCGGACATGCTCCTTGGGGGGAATTGAAAGAGAAAGTGTTAGGTGCTGGGTCTGAGTAGGATATGCCTGTGGTCGGACACATCAGCCGTCGCGAGAAGTGCTTCACATCGCCCGTCTCGTAGTCCATAATCATCAGCAGACCGTCGCCCTGCTTCATGGCTATCTGCACAGACTTTTTCAGACGTTCTGACGGAGCCGACGAATCCCCGTTCATATCCATGTTACCCCCTGCCTTAGGGGGTACTAAGCGGTCAATGACCACCTCGATGTCGTGGTTCTTGTATCGGTCTACCTTCATGCCGCGGGTGATTTCCTGCACCTCGCCGTCCACGCGGACGTGCAGGTAGCCCTTGCGGCGCATGCTCTCGAAGAGTTCGCGGTAGTGTCCCTTTCGGCTTCGCACCAACGGTGCCAGTATGAGTATCTTACGCCCGGCATAGTCGTGCTGTATCATGTCGATGACTTTCTCCTCGGTGTACTTCACCATGGGTTCGCCCGTCATGTAGCTGTAGGCCCTGCCGGCACGAGCAAAGAGCAGTCGCATGTAGTCGTAGACCTCAGTGGTGGTGCCCACCGTCGACCGCGGGTTTTTGTTGGTGGTCTTCTGTTCGATGCTGATGACGGGCGACAGTCCCGTAATCTTGTCGACATCAGGGCGTTCCATGCCCCCCAGGAAGTTGCGGGCATAGGCCGAAAAGGTCTCGATGTAGCGGCGCTGTCCCTCGGCAAAGATGGTGTCGAAGGCCAGACTCGACTTCCCCGAGCCGCTCAGTCCGGTGACGACGGTCAGCGAGTGGCGCGGAATCTCTACATCGATGTTCTTCAGGTTGTGCACGCGGGCACCCCACACCTGTATCTTCTCGTCGTTGTCCACAGCCGTGGTCTCGTTGGCTAATGCCTTGTCTGCGTTGCTTGCGTCGTTAGTTTTCATCGCCACCTCCTGTCCCGCTGTTTTCTGTCGTGTTGTACTTCCTGATTAGGTTAACGTCTTTCCTGATGTTGTACTCTATGCCGTCGGCTCCACGTGCCTTGACCACTACAAAGTAGACGCCGTCCTTGCAGGGCCGTCCGTTGTATGTTCCGTCCCATCCCGTGCTGATGTCTGTCCACTCGAAGAGCTTCTGTCCCCATCTGTTGAATATGTATCCGTGGAAGTCTACGATGCTTTTGTAGTGGCCGTCGGCATTGCTGTCGTTGACACCCTTGGCACCGTATATGTCGTTGATCTTGTCGTCGTTGGGTGAAAAGGCATTGGGCATCTCCAGGTGGCTCTCGGCTATGGTCACCTTGATGCTGGTAGAGTCAATCGGCTCATCGTTGAGCATGACCAGCAGGGCCACCTCGGTATCGCCCGACTCGGTGAAGTCGTACGACGTGTTCTCCTCATAACGTGTGACGGTGGAGTTGCCCTCGGCACCCACATGGCGGAAGTGCCACACCAGCGAGGCCCCCGGTTCCAGGTTGGTGGCGTTAGCCTCGAAGTCCACATGCAGGGGGGCATCGGTAGCCGGGATGTCCTTCCATTCGTTGACCGTGTTGCCGTCCTTGTCGGTATAGATGGCTGTAGGATTGATGGTGGCCTGTGCCCCAAAAGTGAGGAAAAAGGCCATGAAAGTAGTGAATAATCTGCTTATTTTCATCTTCTATTGCGATAATTTGTGCAAAATTACGGAAAAAAGTAGAACTAACGAATCTTTTTTTGTAATTTTGTAGCGCAAAATTCAAAAATAGTCGTTTTATGAACCAATTGAAAAGATATTTTCTGCTTTTACTGTTCTTCCCCTGTACGGTACTGACGGCCTTGGCTCAAGGCCCTGCCGACCTGCGCCAACGTGAGATAAGGTTAGGCGTCATGTTGCCCCTGCACGACATCAATGGCGACGGGCGGCGTATGGTGGAGTATTATCGTGGTGTGCTGATGGCCATCGACAGTCTGAAGACTGAGGGTGTCTCTGTCGATGTCTGGGCATGGAATGTGCCCGAGGATGCCGATATTCGTGAGACACTTCTCGACCCGAAGGCCGCTACGCGCGATGTGATTATCGGTCCGCTGTACTCGAAACAGGTGAAGGCTCTGGGCGACTTTGCCCGTGCCAACGACATCCGCGTGCTCATTCCCTTCTCCATCAACAGCGAGGAGGTGCAGCACAACGCCAACCTCTATCAGGTCTACCAGAACGGCAATGTGCTCAACGACTCGTATGTAGGCCGCTTCTACCAGCGCTTCAAGGACTGTCACCCCATCATTATCGACTGCAACGACTCCACCAGTACCAAGGGCAGCTTCACCACCAAGCTGCGTCGCAAGTTGGAACAGGAGGGCATCGTCTACTCCATTACCAACCTGCGCTCCAGCGAGTCGATGTTCCAGAAGTGTTTCTCTACCACCAAGCCCAACGTCGTCGTGCTCAATACCAGCCGCTCCGCAGAGTTGGCCGTGGCCTTTGCCAAGCTGAACGGGCTGGTGATGAATAACCCGCAACTGCAGATTTCGATGTTCGGATACCCCGAGTGGCTGCAGTACACACGGTCGCACTTGGACAATTTCTACAAGTTCGACACCTACATTCCCACCACGTACTATCTGGACCGCCTGTCGCCCCGTACGGCACGCTTCATGCAGAAGTACCGCTGGAACTTCCATCAGGACATGCAGAACTATCCGCAGCGCTTTGCCGCCACCGGCTTCGACCAAGCCTACTTCTTCCTGCGTGGACTGCACTTGTACGGCAAGAACTTCTCAGGAGCCGCCGGCATGGTGGGCTATACGCCCCTGCAGACACCCCTGCACTTCGAGCGACTCGGTAGCGGCGGTATGCAGAATCGCGCCATGCTCTTCGTCCACTACATGCCTACCCAGCGCGTGGAGACCATTAACTTTTAGAATGTAGCCTACATCAATATGCTTTCCATTAATAATAATAAGGTGTCAGGAAGTCTGAGCGCACTGCTGCCGTTCATGCTTCTGGCCTTTCTGCCTCTTAAGGTCAGCGCCCAGGTGGGCGAATACCGTACCGACCTGGCCATCGGTGTCAATGGCGGTTACCTGATGAACAAGATTGCCTTCGTCCCCGAGGTGCCCCAGTTGTGGGCCGGAGGCATGACAGCCGGCATCACCGTGCGCTACACCTGCGAGAAATACTTCAAGAGCATCTGTGCCGTGGTGGCCGAGGTGAACCTGGCGCAGATGGGGTGGAAGGAGAACATCCTCGACATGAACGACGAACCCGTCTACTACTATGACGACGAGGAGATGACCGACCCGCTGCGCTACCACCGCAAGATGACCTACATCCAGATACCCGTCATGGCCCGCTTGGGGTGGGGCAGAGAACGCCGCGGCCTGCAGGGCTTCTTCCAGATAGGCCCGCAGATTGGTATTTTCCGCTCGGAGTCTACCGACACCAACATTGAGCAAGGGAAGTCTACCCAGAACTACCGCTCCTCCCCCGTCGTGGCTCAGGAGTCCATGCCCGTCGAGAAAAAGTTCGACTACGGCGTCGTGGTCGGTGCCGGCATAGAGCTTTCACTGCCCAAGGTGGGACACTTCCTCTTAGAGGGACGCTACTACTACGGTCTGGGAAACATCTACGGCAACACCAAGCAGGACTACTTTGCACGCTCCAACCACGGTGCCATCTACATCAAGGCCACCTATCTGTTCGACATCATCCGCACGAAGAACGACAAGATCAAGTAACCGACAATCATAACAATCTCATAATTAAGAACTAAAAACTTTTATCATGTTCGAAGGACAACCGAAAGGTCTATTTGCGTTGGCACTGGCCAACACCGGCGAGCGCTTTGGCTACTACACCATGCTGGCCGTTTTCGCATTGTTTCTGAGGGCCAACTACGGACTGTCGCCGGCACTGGCAGGCACCATCTATAGTGCGTTCCTCATGTTTGTGTACTTCTTCCCCCTGTTTGGAGGAATGCTGGCCGACAAGTTCGGCTTTGGCCGCATGGTGACCACGGGCATCCTCATCATGTTTGCCGGTTATCTGCTGCTCAGTGTTCCCTTGGGTGGCGACACGCTGGCACTGGTGGTTATGCTGGCAGCCCTGCTGCTCATCGGCTTCGGCACCGGACTCTTCAAGGGTAACCTGCAGGTCATGGTGGGCGACCTCTATAACGACCCCCAGTACAAGGACAAGCGCGATGCCGGCTTCTCCATCTTCTACATGGCCATCAACATCGGTGCACTGTTTGCACCTACGGCAGCCATTAAGATCAAGGAGTATGCCGAGACGACGTTAGGATACTCCAGCAACGATGCCTACCACTTCTCGTTTGCTGTGGCCTGTGCCTCGCTCATCGTCTCCATCGCCATCTACTACGTGTTCCGTTCCACCTTCCGCCATGTGGAGGGCAGCAAGGCCAAGACCGACAAGGCTGCTGAGGCAACCACCGAACCGGAACTCACCCGCGAGGAAACCAAGCAGCGCATCGTGGCTCTGTGTCTCGTCTTTGCCGTGGTCATTTTCTTCTGGATGGCCTTCCACCAGAACGGATTGTCGCTGACCTACTTTGCTGATGAGTTTACGGCACAGTCGGCCGAGGGCCTGCAGGCCATGTGTTTCAACGTGTGGAACCTCGTGGCCGTCATCTTCATTGTCTATGCACTGTTCTCGCTGTTCCAGTCGAAGACCGCCAAGGGCAAAGCCGTCTCGGCAGCAGTTATCTGTCTTGCCGTGTGTTTCCTCTGCCTGCAGTACGATGCCGACGGCACCATCAAGGTCTCAGCGCCCATCTTCCAGCAGTTTAATCCCTTCTACGTCGTTGCGCTCACCCCCGTGTCGATGGCCATCTTCGGATGGTTGGCTGCCAACGGCAAGGAACCCTCCGCTCCGCGCAAGATAGCCTACGGCATGATTGTGGCTGCCGTGGCCTACGCAGTGATGGCCTTCGGCTCGTTCGGACTGCCCATGCCGCAGACCACGATGGGTGCCGACGGTAATCCCGTGGCCGTCCATGTGGCCGACGTCACGCCCAACCTGCTCATCCTCACTTATCTCATTCTCACCTTTGGCGAGCTGTTACTCTCGCCCATGGGCATCTCCTTTGTGTCGAAGGTGGCTCCTCCCAAGTATAAGGGCATGATGATGGGCGGCTGGTTCGTAGCCACCGCCATCGGCAACCAACTGGTCGTCGTGGGTGGACTGCTGTGGGGTGCCGTTCCTCTCTGGCTCTGCTGGAGTGTCTTCTTAGGTGTCTGTCTCGTGGCAGCCGTCTTCATGTTTGCCATGATGAAGCGTCTGGAGAAGGTCTGTTAAGTAATGACTAATGGGCAATGAGTAATTATGAGTGCTCACTTCGTGCCACGGTTCCACATCACAGAATGGAACTTTGGAGTGCATGGGTGTTCCTCATAATTACTCATTTCTCATTGCTTGTCACCCATCAGGCGTCGGCACAGTCGCTGACGCTGGTCGAACTGAACTGTGAGAACCTGTTTGACGCACGCCACGACGAGGGCAAAGACGACTCAGAGTGGCTGCCTGATGCCCTGCGGCACTGGACGCGTACGCGCTATTGGCGCAAGGTGAATAACATCGGTCAGGAACTGCTGTCGTGTACCGACGGCTCCGTTCCCGACCTCATTGCCCTTGTCGAAGTCGAAAACGACTCTGCGCTGATAGCCCTTACGCGCCGCTCGCTGTTCCGCAGAGCCGGCTATCAATACCTGATGACCCAGTCGTCCGACCTTCGCGGCATCGACGTAGCACTGCTCTACCAGCCGCTCTTGTTCCGTCCGCTGTGCTACGAGACGCTTCATGTGCAGCCTTTAAAAGGCATGCGACCCACGCGCGACATCCTTTATGTGCAGGGGGAAACCCTCCACCGACGGCCCGATGATGGTGCTGCTCCACCAGCGGTACCTGACAGCACGGCCACAACAGTAGTCTGTCACGACACGCTGCACGTCTTTGTGGTCCATGCCCCGAGCCGCTTTGGGGGCGAGCGGGCCACGCGACCCTTTCGTCAGCAGGTCATGGAACGCCTCATGGCGCACATCAGCACGCTGCCCGCTGATGCGAAGATTATTGTTGCCGGTGACTTCAACGACTATCACGACAGCCCCTCGCTCAAGTTCCTTGCCAGCCAGGGGCTGCACAACGTCACCGCTGAGGCCACCGGCCGCTACGGCATTGCCCCCGCCACCTATCGCTATCAGGGCGAGTGGCGGAGCATCGACCACATACTCCTCAGTCCGACACTGCTGCCCTTCGTCGACCACGCCTATATCAACGATGCCCCCTTCCTGTTGGAAGAGGACTCCCAGTACGGCGGTCACCGACCCCTGCGCACCTTCAACGGCATGCGCTACCAGCGCGGGTTCAGCGACCATCTGCCCCTTGTCGTCCGCCTGCGGTGGTAGTGTCAAACACCAATTTAAGTTATTCGGGTGACTGCATAAAGTTATACGAAACGACATACGTCATTTTTAATGCCCCAATCATGCTTAATTTACAAATTTTTCCGTAACTTTGGAAGAATTCACAGTATTTCTTTGTATAAGGCGATGCAGAGGATTGAGAAAATTCAGGGTTACGATATAGAGACCGTTCTCAATTCAATGTTCTGCTGCAAATTGCCTAAAAGAGCACCCGACTCGGAACCACTGCCTGTTTCGTGGCTTGTTGTCGGATGCAATGGTAATGATTATTTCTGAATTGAGCAAATCTGTCAACTGTTATTAACCCAACTGCCCTTTATGTGTTATCTTCATTTAGCGTCATCTTCTGACTTCTTATCTCTTTAGTATGACTCTATCTCGTAACTGATCACTCTCTTTAAGTCTTCTTTTGGAATAAGCTGTTGATAATCTGCTACCCCTATGGGTTTACCCATATCTTCCAATGCCAGTTCTACTTCAACATTGTCCTTCTCCGCACAAAGTATGATGCCTATAGAACGATTCTCATCCTCTCTGCGTTCCAAACGGTGAAGAAGAGACAGATAGTAGTTCATCTTACCTGCATACTCTGGTTTGAACTCACCAATCTTCAAATCCATAGCGACTAAAGAGTGAAGTCCTCTATTGAAGAATAACAAATCCACCTTACTTGCGCACTGTATAGCTTTTCAAGTTTCGTCATATTGGTAGATTTTTATCGTTTTATTTGTTTGTTTCGTTAAATTGTCGTATCTTTGCTCCTACGAAATTCTAAGCAAAGATGAGTCATGACATATCTCAACCAGTTCCACAAGGAGGCAACGGAGCGCAAGATACGGAAAATAGCCGCATCGCAGCAATCGCCGATGAGCTCGATCGACTTTGCGCTATACATGAAGCGCAACTTCGAGATAGCCAAGCAGATGTAAGTCATTTTGAAGCAGAGTAGCGTGCTGCTGAGCAAATGGCTAAAGCTGGCGGCTATTGGATTCCTATGATGGACATTTTCGACTTGGGTGTTCCTGGTCCGAGTGGGAATGAGAATGACACTTATGTTGCTGACAACATTATATATAAAGTGAACAACCTTTTGAACAGTGGAAGTATAGTAGCCCTGCTCAAAAAGATTTTGCTGCACAACCTTCTTTTCCCTGACACTGCCTATTCCTTCTATGGTTTTGCTGGCTTTGACGGCCGCACGGTTCAGCCAGTCATCACCCAGCCGCGCATTGCTGATGCCCATCCTGCCACCCAGATTATGATAGACACCTATATGGCAGCTCTTGGTTTCGAGAAGACTACCCAAGAGGGGCGTTTCTCTAATGGAGCCTATGAGGTATGGGACCTTGTTCCTCGTAATGTCCTTGTCGATGCTGATGGCGACATCTTTGTGGTTGATGCAGAGATTAAGCAAATTTAGATAGTTTCTTAATTATCCCCCTCCACGATTCTGATTTGCTTTACCTCCCTACTGGAACAGCGACCGTTGGTTCCTCGTCCGTCAGGCCATAGAGCTGATAGACCATAAGGTCGATCTGCTGCTCTAATGATCAATAGAATCGTCCCCGTGATCTTGCCGTCCCCGTGATCTTGTTGTGCATCTACTGGCAGGTTTTTCTCTATCAGCGCAGCCTTGTGAGCATAGAAATCTGTTAGTTTACTCATATTTCGTGGTTCTTATTTGTTT
>Ga0247608_10005062_pt1 | contig 14413 bp, 9 predicted proteins | sample 176DNAGHGlowgp2_FD_193490 | JGI IMG/M metagenome (GOLD analysis project Ga0247608, IMG submission 193490) | Sheep rumen microbial communities from Palmerston North, Manawatu-Wanganui, New Zealand - 1766 DNA GHGlow gp2 | ecosystem: Host-associated > Mammals > Digestive system > Stomach > Rumen ...
CACGGGGACGATGGTGCCGTCCTCGTTGAAGGAGACCTTGTCCACGCGCACCGAACGGTTCTTGTCGAAGGTCGGACTGAAGTCGTTGTGGTGGTAGAAGAGATACCACTGTCCCTTGAACTCCACGAAGGAGTGGTGGTTGGTCCAGCACTTGGTGGGAGACTCGTCCATGAACACGCCCTTGAACTCATACGGGCCCAGCGGGTTGTCGCCCATGCCGTAGGCCAGGCACTCGGTGCCGCCCTGCTCGCGCACCCACGGATAAGTGAGGTAGTACTTGCCGTTCCGCTTGAACATGAACGGGCCCTCGGTCTGTCCCTTCGGGAAAGCCTCGTCCAGGCGGACGCCCTCGCCGTCGATCTCCGTCATGTTGGCTGCGAGCTTGCCGCCGCGCAGGCCCATGCCGGACCAGATCAGGTAGACCGTGCCGTCGTCGTCCTTGAACGCGCAGGGGTCGATGCCGCCGGTGCCCTTCACCGTGTTCTCATAGATCGTGAAGGGGCCGGAAGGAGAATCCGACACCGCCACGCCGATGCCGAAACCGAAGCCGCGGCCGCTTCCCGGCGCGTTCGGAAAGTAGAAGTAATACTTGCCGTCCTTCTCCACGCAGTCCGGCGCCCACATCGAATTGGCCGTCGGGTTGCCCCAGGGCACGTCCTTCTGGTCCACGATGTTGCCGTGGTCGGTCCAGTGCGTCAGGTCGTCGGTGGAGTAGACGTGGTAGTCGGACATGCAGAACCAGGGCGTGGTCTCCCGCTGGTAGTTCACCGTGGGGATGTCGTGCGAAGGATACAGGTACAGCCGGCCGTTGAAGACGTGGGCCGACGGGTCGGCGGAGAACTGGTTGGTAATCACCGGGTTGGTACCGGTAACGAAGGTACCTCCGTGCTCGAAGCGCACCTTGTCCAGGAAGTTCGTCATGTAACGGAGGTTCCGCTCGGAATACATGTTCATCCCGTGGCCGCCGCCCTCGACGAGGTACAGCTCGGTGCGGATGCCCGCCTTGTCCAGCAGTTCATAGAAATGCGAGCCCTGGCAGTTCGGGACCACGTTGTCTTCCGTACCGTGGAAGATGACCACGGGCGGGTCGGCCGGGTCGATGTAGGTGGTGGCGTTCAGGGCGCGGAAGCGCTCCTCGTTCCCCTTGAAGGAGAAGCCCATCACGGCCTCTTCCGGGGCGTGGTTCCAGGTGTCCTGGGCGGCGCCGCAGCTCATGTAATTGAGGTCCACGGGGCCGGACCAGTCACAGGCCGCAGCCACACGGCTGCTGAAGCCGAGGTTGCCGCCCACGGCGCCTTCCAGTTCCGCCACGCCGCCGCTCGTCGCGGCCAGCGAGGAGAGGTGGCCGCCGGAGGAGAAACCGGAGGTGGCCACGAAGGACGGGTCGAGGCGGTACTCGGCGGCGTGGGCCCGCACGAAGCGGATCACGCCCTTGATGTCGTGGATCTGTGCCGGGAACTTGGCGTCGGCGGAGGAACGGTGGTTCGGGGTCACGACCGCGTAGCCCGCGTCCAGCAGGGCGTTCACGATGGTGCCGAGGTCCGCCATCCCCTTGGAATTGTTGGAATACCAGGCACTTCCGTAGATGTGGACCACCACCGGATAGACGTCTTTCTGCATGCGGGGCAGGTAGATGTCCATCTTGTGATAGACCTGGTCGTCGCCCGCGTAGTCGATGTCCGCGAACTTCTCGGAGCAGTGGACGTCGATCTTGGGCATCTGGAAGCCGCCGAAACCGCCGGCGGGCTGGGCCTTGAGGGCGCCGGAGCACGCCAGGCAGACGGAGAGTACAGTCAGGAACTTTTTCATTTCTTATAGGGTTTGATCATGCTTCGTCGGATGAATGCCATCGCATCCCCAAATTTACGGCTTTTCCGCCGATCTTCCAAATCTAGAGCGTCCCCTCGTCCAGCATCCGCCGGTACAGGGACACGGCGTCCGGCGGGAGCCCGGAGGAAGGGTCGGCGCAGGCGGCGCGGAACTCCGGGAGCCCGGCGCCCGGGTGCGCGGCCCACCAGGCCCGCACGATGGCGGCGCCGTCCGGGCCGGCGGCGCGCCGGGCGCGGCAGACGTCGCAGGTGCCGCAGGGTTCCGACTCCTCCTGCCCGAAATAGCGCAGCAGCCAGCGGGAGCGGCACTCCCCTTCTCCGGAGGCATACTCCGCCATGGCATACGCACGGGCGCGGGCGTTCTCCAGCAGGAAGTCGTACTTGGCCTTCTGCAGGTCCACGTTGCCCGGCATCAGGCGGTTATGGTGCAGGAAAATGACGCTGCAGCGTTCGCCCGGGACATACTTGACGACGTGCTCGAGGGCCGTCCGGTAGAGAAGTTGGCGGAAAGCCGGGACGGCGAGCCCGCAGGCGGCCGCAACCTCCTCCTCGCGGATGGGAACCAGGTGCGAGAAGATGCCCGTGTAGCGGCGCATCAGCACCTCCAGAAGCGTGACCATCGCGGGATCCGGCAGGTCGATCTCGTACAGGGCGTCGCGGTCCGCCAGGATCTTGACCTGGGTGGCGATCTCGACGTCCTCGGAGAAGGTCAGGTGCTCCGAGCGTTCCAGGTAGCGCAGGGCGTAGTGCACCCGGGCGCGGTCGAGCCCGAAATGCTTCGAGAAGGCCTCCAGGTCGAATTTCAACTGCCGGCCGACCCCGGCTTCATAAGGTATCTCGTAGAATACGTGGATCTTCTGGTACACGTCTTCGATGAACGGGAGCGACGGGAAGGAAACGTCCAGCAGCTGGGTCAGGCGCCGCAGGTCGGTGGCGTTCCAGAGCAGCACGGCGTAGGAACGAAGGCCGTCGCGGCCCGCCCGACCGGCCTCCTGAAAATAGGATTCCGGACTCTCCGGCAGCCCCGTGTGCACGACGAAACGGACGTCGGGTTTGTCAATGCCCATGCCGAAGGCGTTGGTGCACACCATCACGCGGATCTCCCCGCGCTTCCAGGCCTCCTGCCGCTCCGTCCGGGCGCGGCGGTCCAGGCCGGCGTGGTAGAAAGACGCGCTGACCCCGTTCGCGGCCAGGAAGGCCGCCGTCTGCTCGCAGCGGGCGCGGTGCCGCATATAGACGATGCCGGAACCTTCCACCCCGCGGCAGATGTCGAGCAGGCTGCCGTCCTTGTCCTCGCAGCGGCGGACGATGTAAGAGAGGTTCGGTCGCTCGAAGCCGCTCTTCAGCAGCAGGGGCTCCCGGAAGGCGAGCTTGTCCATGATGTCCTCCGCCACCCGGGGCGTGGCCGTGGCGGTCAGCGCGATCACCGGAGCGTCCAACACCTCACGCAAGGCACTGATTCCCAGGTAGTCCGGGCGGAAGTCATAGCCCCACTGCGAGATGCAGTGCGCCTCGTCCACGACGATGTAGCTGACGGGCAGCACCTGCAGGTACGACCGGAACAGCGAGGTGTTCAGGCGCTCCGGCGAGACGTAGAGGAACTTGTAATCCCCGTAGGCGGCATTGTTGAGCGCCAGGTCCACCTCCCGCCGGTCCATCCCGGCGTGGATCGCCAGCGCCCGGACGCCCCGGGCGGCCAGGTTCTGCACCTGGTCCGTCATCAGGGCGATCAGCGGGGTGACCACGAGGGCCAGGCCGTCCCGCATCAGCGCCGGAACCTGGAAGCAGACGGACTTGCCGCCGCCCGTGGGCAGGACCGCCAGCACGTCCCGGCCGGCGAGCGCCGCGGAGATGATCTCCTCCTGCATAGGCCGGAAAGCGTCGTATCCCCAATACCGCTTCAGTACTTCCAGAGCTTCCATCAGGGCAAAAATACGGAAATAATCCCGAAAAGATTACTTTGGAAAAGTAAAAGAAAAGCGCTATATTTGCATGATTTTTTGGACCCGACACGTTAGTACAATCGTAAAACTTTATAAATCAAACAATTATGCCTAAGATCGATTTAAGCAAGTACGGCATCAAGGGAGTCACCGAGATCCTCTACAACCCCACCTACGAAGTCCTCTACAACGAGGAGACCAAGCCCGGCCTGGAAGGCTACGACAAGGGTCAGGTGACCGAGCTCGGCGCCATCAACGTGATGACCGGCGTCTATACCGGACGCTCCCCCAAGGACAAGTACATCGTGATGGACAAGAACTCCAAGGACACCGTGTGGTGGAACACCCCGGAGTACCCGAACGACAACCACGAGATGTCCGAGAAGGTCTGGAAAGAGGTCAAGAACCTCGCCCTCAAGCAGCTCAGCGGCAAGCGCCTGTTCGTGGTGGACGGTTTCTGCGGCACCCACAAGGACACCCGCATGAAGATCCGCTTCATCATGGAGGTGGCCTGGCAGGCCCACTTCGTGACCAACATGTTCATCCGTCCGATGAACCAGGCCGAGTTCGACCAGGAGCCCGACTTCCTCGTGTACTGCGCGGCCAAGGCCAAGGTGGACAACTACCAGGAGCTCGGCCTCCGTTCCGACACCTGCGTCGCCTTCAACGTGACCAGCAAGGAGCAGGTCATCCTGAACACCTGGTACGGCGGTGAGATGAAGAAGGGTATGTTCTCCATGATGAACTACTTCCTCCCGCTCAAGGGCATCGCCGCGATGCACTGCTCCGCCAACACGGACATGAACGGCGAGAACACCGCCATCTTCTTCGGTCTGTCCGGCACCGGCAAGACCACACTTTCCACCGACCCGAAGCGTCTGCTCATCGGCGATGACGAGCACGGCTGGGACGACGAGGGCGTCTTCAACTTCGAAGGCGGCTGCTACGCCAAGGTCATCAAGCTGGACAAGGAGTCCGAGCCCGACATCTACAACGCCATCCGCCGCGACGCGCTCCTCGAGAACGTGACCGTGGACGCCAACGGCAAGATCGACTTCAACGACAAGAGCGTCACCGAGAACACCCGCGTCAGCTACCCGATCTACCACATCGAGAAGATCGTGCGCCCGCTGTCCCAGGGTCCGGCCGCCAAGCAGGTCATCTTCCTGTCCGCCGACGCCTTCGGCGTGCTGCCTCCGGTGAGCATCCTCACCCCCGAGCAGTGCAAGTACTACTTCCTGAGCGGTTTCACCGCCAAGTTGGCGGGCACCGAGCGCGGCATCACCGAGCCCACCCCGACCTTCTCCGCCTGCTTCGGCCAGGCCTTCCTGGAGCTGCACCCGACCAAGTATGCCGAGGAGCTCGTGAAGCGCATGGAGAAGAGCGGCGCCAAGGCCTACCTCGTGAACACCGGCTGGAACGGCACCGGCAAGCGCATCTCCATCAAGGACACCCGCGGAATCATCGACGCGATCCTGGACGGCAGCATCGACAAGGCCCCGACCAAGACGATCCCTTACTTCAATTTCGAGGTTCCTACCGAGCTCAAGGGCGTCGACACCGGCATCCTCGACCCGCGCGACACCTATGCCGACGCGAGCATCTGGGAGGAGAAGGCGAAGGACCTCGCCGGCCGCTTCATCAAGAACTTCCACAAGTACGAGTCCAACGAGGCGGGCAAGAAGCTCGTCGCCGCCGGTCCTCAACTTTAGCGCGCTAAAGTTGGGACAATCCGATCAAAAAAGGCAGCCGTTACGGTTGCCTTTTTTTGATTATTTCCTATATTTACGCATCGAATCATTTACACGTTCAGCTATGACCTTAATTATTATCCTTGCCATCATCGCCCTCCTCGTGCTGTGGGTGATTTCCGTGCAGCGGAAACTCGTCAACCAGGACGAGCTCTGCAAGAATGCCATGAGCACCATCGGCGTCCAGCAGGAAAGCCGCTGGGACGCCCTGACCGGCATGGTCGAGCTCATCAAATCCTACAACGAGCACGAATACAACACGCTCCGCGACGTGATCGCGCAGCGCCGCACCATCGACGGCAACAGCACCGCCGAGGAAGCCGACGCGCAGGAGAACCTGATGGGCCAGGTGGCCGCCCGCCTCAACGTCGTGGTGGAGAAGTATCCCGAACTCAAGGCGAACGAGAACTACGCCACGGCGATGGAAGCCGTCGACCGCTACACCAACATGGTCCGGACCAGCAAGATGGTGTTCAACGACACCGCGACAAAGTACAACAAGCTCATCCGCCAGATCCCCGATTCCATCGTGGCGTCGCTGTTCGGCTTCAGTGTCCGCGACTACCTCAAGATCGAGGACAAGAAGGCCGACATGCCTTCCCTCAAGATCTAGGAATGAAGCGCTGGATTACCCTCATGGCGGCATTGGTTTCGACCTTTGCCGCCTTTGCCGATGAACAGAAGGTCCGCGACCTGGACATCACGGTCACCCTGTATTCCCACGGGGTGGCCGGTTTCCACGAGGTCTGGGACCTGGACACCGGCGACCGGATCACGGAGTGGTACCTCCCCCGGGAGAATCTCGGCGACATCGAGGTGCTGAACCTGATGGTCCTGGACGAGAATTACAACGGGGGCAAGGCCTTCACCGACACCGGCGAATGGAACGTGGACCTCAGCCGTGAGCAGAAAACCGGGAAAAGCGGCATCGTCCACAAGGGCAACGGCGTCGAGCTCTGCTGGGGCATCGGCGAATACGGGCACCACGTCTTCCACGCTTTCTACGGCATGAAGAAGGTGGTCAAGACCCTGAACGATTACGACATGTTCCATATGCAGCTGGTCAACGACGAGATGGCCGCGCCGCCGCAGCATGTCCGCGTCACCATCCAGACGGACACCTCCGTCCACGCCGTGCTCGACACCACCAACACCCGCATCTGGGGCTTCGGCTTCCAGGGAACGGCCGCCTTCGAGGACGGCAAGGTGGTCTTCGAATCCACGGAGCCGTTCGGCTACTACAGTTCCGTGATCACGCTGCTGCGCTTCGAGAAAGGCCTGTTTACCTCGCCCAGCGTGCAGGAGCGGGATTTCCAGGAGGTGCTGGACCGCGCGATGGAAGGCGCCGACTTCGGCCCCCGCGAAGGGGACGACGAGGATGATGTCGCGGCGGGCATCGCCGGGCTCATCACCCTGCTGATCATGTACCTGTCCGGGCGCAAGGTCTACCGCAAGTTTACCGGGAAGGTCAGCCGGCGCGACAAGCGCAAGATCCTCGGAATGTCGCCGAACGCCGTGGGCTGGAGCCGCGAAATCCCCTTCGGCGGGGACCTCGTCGCCGCGGACTACACCCTGACGCGCCTGGGCGAGGACCGCAAGAAGAACGCGCTCGCCTCGGCGGAGATCCTCCGGATGATCTACACCGGCCTGATGGACGTGCGCAAGGACGCCGACGGCAAGGTCGAGATCACCTTCTCCAAAAAGAGCAGCGAAGGCATCGATTCCGTCGGCCTGGACCTGAAGAGCATGATGGTCGAGGCTTCCGGCGAGGACGCTGTCCTGCAGGACAAGGAATTCTCCGCCTGGTCCAAGCAGAACGCCCGGCGCCTGTACAACTGGACCGACAAGATCCAGGTTATGGGAGAAAGCACCCTGCGGCAGAAGAACTGGATGGTGGGATCCCGCTTCACGACCGCCGGGCAGAAGGAAGCGCGGGGGCTTCTGGGCTTCCGGAAATTCCTGGAAGACTTCACCCTGACCGGGGAACGGGAGGCCATCGAGGCGCACCTCTGGCAGGAATACCTCGTGTTCGGCGCCCTGCTGGGCGTGGCGGACAAGGTGGCAAAGCAGCTCAAGGACATCGATCCGGTGCGCTTCGAGCAGACGATGGTCTATGACTACCCCACCCTCAACACGATCATCTACATGACCAACAGCCTGTCCCGTTCCATCACCAACGCCGCAAGCTGGGGCGCCCCCGTCTCTTCCTACAGCGGAGGCGGCGGAGGCAGCAGCAGCGGCAGTTGGGGCGGATTCGGCGGCGGCACCTCCTTCGGCGGCGGTGGCGGCTTCAGCGGAGGCGGCCACGGCGGCGGAGGGCGGTAAAGCCCCGGCGCAGGACGGAAACGCAGCCGTCCCGGGAAGCAGCTTTCCGGGACGGCTGCCGTTTCTGCCGGGGCCGTTTTGTCCGGTCTCGGTGAAAATTCGTATATTTGTGGTCTATGGCGAACGAACTGAATACGAGCATCCAGTACCTCGGCGGAGTCGGACCCAAGCGGGCTGAGCTGCTGCGGCGCGAACTCGGGATCGAGACCCTCTCGGACCTCATCCATCTGTATCCGTTCCGCTATATCGACCGCAGCGGGATCGTCCCCATCGCGCAGGTGGCTCCGGACGTGGCTTTCGTCCAGATCCAGGCCACCGTCGTGTCCCGGACCCTTTACGGCCCGCAGAGCGCCGTCGTCTCGCAGGAGACGAACCCCATCCACTGGGGCGCCGTCAAGCGCCTGTCCGTCATCGTGGAAGACGCGTCCGGACGCATCGAGATCGTCTTTTTCAAGGGCATCCGGTGGAACTACCAGCGGCTGGCCCCGGGCAGCACCTTCCTGTTCTTCGGCAAGCCGCAGGGGTTCAACGGACGCATGAACATCGTGCATCCGGAGGTGGACGTGCCGCAGGACGGCGCGATGGCGCAGGGAGCGCTGACCGGCGTGTATCCCAGCACGGAAAAACTCAAGACGGGCGGCATCACCGGGAAGGTGATGTGCAAGCTGCAGGCCGCCGCCCTGTCGCTCTGCCTGCCCGAGATCCGGGAGACGCTGCCGGACTACGTCCTGCGGGACAACGCCCTGGTGCCGCTCCAGTACGCCCTGCGCAACATCCATTTCCCGAAGGACAGCTATGCGCTGCAGAAGGCCACCTACCGCCTGAAATTCGAGGAGCTCTTCTTCCTGCAGCTGTCGCTGCTGAAGCAGAAGTACATCCGTTCGCGCGGCGAGCGCGGCCTGCCTATGCCCAAGGTGGGCCCGGACTTCCACGCGTGCTACAACGCCCTCCCCTACACCCTGACCGGCGCGCAGCAGCGTGTGATCAAGGAGATCCGCGCGGACCTGACGAGCGGCCACCAGATGAACCGCCTGCTGCAGGGCGACGTGGGTTCCGGCAAGACGATGGTGGCCGTGCTGAGCTGCCTGATCGCCATCGGCAACGGTTTCCAGGCCTGCATCATGGCGCCCACCGAGGTGCTGGCGCAGCAGCATTACACCAATATCAAGAAGTATCTCGCGCCCACTTCCGTGCAGTGTGCGCTGCTTACGGGCAGCACCACGCAGAAGGAGCGGCGCGCCATCCACGCGGCCCTGGAGGACGGGAGCCTCGGAATCCTCGTGGGTACGCACGCCCTGCTGGAGGACAACGTGGTCTTCCGGAACCTCGGGCTCGCCGTCATCGATGAGCAGCACCGTTTCGGAGTGGACCAAAGAGCTAAACTCTGGGCCAAAGGACCGCGTCCCGGGAGCAGCGCTCCCTCTGAAAACTTCGCTTCGCTCATCCCACCGCAGCGCTCCGCTTGCGGTCCCCCCGTTCACGAGGCCACGGGCGGCCACGGTTTTCCGAGGGAGGCTGCTCCCGGCGACGCGGCTATACCGCCGCATGTCCTTGTAATGACAGCGACGCCGATACCGCGGACGCTGGCGATGACACTGTACGGCGACCTGGACGTGTCGGTGATCGACGAGATGCCGCCGGGGCGCAAACCGGTGCAGACGATGTGCATCGGGCAGAACCGGCGGGCGGCGATGTACAAGTTCATGCGGGACGAGATCGCCCGCGGCCGCCAGGTGTTCGTGGTCTTCCCCCTCATCTTCGAGAGCGAAAAGACGGACCTGCAAAACCTCGAGAAGGGCTACGAGGACATCGTGTCCGCCTTCCCGCTGCCGGATTACAAGGTCGCCATCGTCCACGGGCAGCAGAGCAACGAGGAGAAGAACTTCAACATGGCCGCCTTCGTGGCCGGCCGCGCGAACATCCTCGTGTCCACGACGGTGATCGAGGTGGGCGTGGACGTGCCCAACGCCTCGGTGATGGTGATCGAGAGCGCGCAGCGCTTCGGCCTGAGCCAGCTCCACCAGCTGCGCGGCCGGGTGGGACGCGGCGCCGAGAAGTCCTACTGCATCCTCGTGAAGGACGTCAAGACCTCCAAGGAGGCCCAGGAGCGCCTGGATCTGATGTGCCGGACCGAAGACGGCTTCGAGATCGCCGAGCAGGACATGAAGATGCGCGGCCCCGGCGACCTGGAAGGCACGCAGCAGAGCGGCCTGCCGATCAACCTCGCCATCGCATCGCTGGCGAAGGACGGCACCCTGCTGATGCAGGCGCGCGTGTACGCGGACCGCGTCCTGGACGCCGACCCCGGCCTCCAGGAGCCTCGCAACGAACTTCTTCTCAAGGAATTACGCAAAGACAAATACGACATCAAAGATTACAGCAAGATATCATGAAAAAAGTATTGACCGCATTAATGTGTCTGACCATGGCCATCAGTTGTGCACAAAAAGAAGACAGCGGATACGTCGGTCCGTCCGACATCAGCATCGCGGACGGCGTGATGACGCCCGAGACGCTCCTCGCGCTCGGCCGCCTGTCCGACCCCCAGCTCTCTCCCGACGGGAGCCGGATCCTTTACGGCGTTTCCTACACCTCCGTAGCCGACAACAAGAGTTGCCGCAACCTGTTCCTCTGCAATCCGGACGGCAGCGGCAAGGTCCAGCTGACCCGCTTCGCCAAGAGCGTCAGCGCCGCCCGCTGGTCCGCCGACGGCAAGAGCATCTTCTTCCTGCAGGGCGGGCAGCTCTGGAAAGCCCCCCTCAAGGGGAACAAACTCGGCAAGAAGGTGCAGCTGAGTGACGTTCCGAACGGCATTTCCGACTACAAGCTCTCGCCGGATCAGAACCAGATCCTGTATGTGAGCAGCGTCAAGAATACGGCCCTGCAGCAGCCTGCGGACCAATTCCAGGACCTGGACAAGGCGCAGGCCTATGCTACCGAGGATCTGATGTACCGCCACTGGGACCACTGGGTGACCGACGTTCCCCGCACCTACGTGGCCGCCCTCGGCAACGGCAAGGTCACCCCGGACAACTCCGCGGACATCCTCGGCACCGAGGAACTGTTCGAACTCCCGACCGAACCTTTCGGCGGCGCCGAGCAGCTGGACTGGAGTCCGGACGGACGCCACATCGTCTATTCCTGCCGCAAGCACGTGGGCAAGCAGTACGCCTTCAGCACCAACTGCGGCATCTATATCTATGACCTGCTGATCGGCGCCACCCTGGACGTCAAGACGGACGGCGGTTACGACACCGACCCGGTCTGGAGCCCCGACGGCAGCCACATCGCCTGGATTTCCATGGCGCGGGACGGCTACGAGGCGGACCGCCAGCGCGTATTCGTCTGCGACGTCGAGCGCCTGGCAGACGAGGCGGACGGACAGAACGTGGGCATCGCCGTGAGCAACGTGCGCGAACTGCTGCCCGGGTTCGACCACGACGCGGCCGGCCTGGTCTGGCACGGGGACGAGCTCTTCTTCAACGCCCTGGTGGGCGAAGGCATCCAGGCCATCTGGTGCGCCGACCTGACGGGCGACGTGCAGCGCGTCACCTCCCCGGACTGGAATTTCGACTTCTTCTCCCCCTTCGCCGTGCTCGACAAGGAGGACGGCGTGGAACTCCTCGCCTCCTACTACTGCCTGAAGTTCCCCACCGAGCTCGTGTCCATCCGCATCAGCTCCAAGGAACTGAGTTTCAAGCAGCTGACGGAGGAGAACAAGCACATCTTCGACCAACTTGCGGACGTGACGGACGAGCGCGTGTTCGTAGAGACGGTGGATCATCAGCAGATGCTCTGCTGGGTGCTCTACCCGCCGCAGTTCGATCCCGCGAAGCAGTATCCGGCCATCGAGATCGTGCTCGGCGGCCCGCAGGGCAGCAACTCCCAGGACTGGAGCTACCGCTGGTGCTACCGCCTGATGGCGCAGCAGGGCTACATCGTGATCCTGCCCAACCGCCGCGGCACCACCGCCTTCGGCCAGGCCTGGAAAGAGCAGATCTCCGGCGACTACCCGGGCCTGAACATGCAGGACTACCTGAGCGCCGGCCGCTACATCAAGGGCCAGCCCTACGTGAGCAAGCTCGCCTGCGTGGGCGCCTCGTACGGCGGCTATTCCGCCTATATGCTGGAGGGCCTGCACGGCGACCTCTTCGACTGCTTCATCGCGCACGCCGGCATCTTCGACGAGAAGCAGCTCTGGTTCACCACCGAGGAGATGTGGTTCGCCAACTGGGACAACGGCGGTCTCACCGAGTACGCCTACACCCCGGGTCAGATCGGTCCCGCCGGCGACGGCATCACCTTCGGCGGCATGCAGCAGGCCGGCGCGCCCTACGCCTCCACGCCGAAGGCCCAGCGCCACTACGCAGCTTCGCCTTCGACGATGGTCACCAAGTGGCACACCCCCATCCTCTGCATCCACGGGATGATGGATTTCCGCATCCCCTACGAGCAGGGCATGGCCGCCTTCAACGCGGCGCAGATGCAGGGCGTTCCCTCCAAACTCGTGGTTTTCCCCGAAGAGAATCACTGGATCCTCCAGCCGCAGAACTCCCTCTACTGGCACCGCGTCGTCTACGACTGGCTGGACCGCTGGATGAAATAACACAGGGATGAAACTGAAAGAGATCATCGACACGCTGGAGCGCCTCGCTCCGCTGCGGCTGCAGGACGAGTGGGACAACTCGGGGCTGCAGGTCGGTTTCCCGGATGCCGAGGTTTCCCGCGTCCTGGTCTGCCTGGACGTTACGGAAGAGATTGTAGAAGAGGCGATTGCGAAAGAATGCGAGTTGATCGTCTCCCATCATCCCCTATTGTTCAAGCCCCTGCGCCAGCTGTCCGACGCGACCTACCAGCAGCGTTGCATCGTGCGTGCGCTGTTCTCCGGCGTCGCCGTCTATTCGGCGCACACCAGCCTGGACAACGCCCCCGGCGGTGTCAACCACAAGATCGCTTCGCTGCTCGGCTTGCAGGATCTTGCCTGGCTTTCCCCGAAAGCGGAGGAAGAGGCCGGCTCCGGCCTCGTGGGCGAGCTGCCCGAAGCGGAAGACGACCGGGCTTTCCTGAAGCGGGTGGCCCGGACCTTCGGCGTACGGAATCTCCGGCATTCCGAGCCGGACGGGCGGAAGATCCGCCGGGTGGCCCTGTGCGGCGGCGCCGGCGCCTTCCTGCTCCGGGAGGCCATCCGCGCGGGAGCCGACTGCTTCCTGAGCGGGGAATTCCATTATCACGATTATTTCGAGAACGGCGGCGTGCTGCTCGCAGAGCTCGGCCACTACCAGAGCGAACAGTTCACGCAGGACCTCCTGCGGGACTACCTGCTGGAGAGCTGCCCGGCGCTGGAAGTCGTCAAGACCGCCCTCGACACCAACCCGATCCGCTATGAATGACAACTACTTCAGCGACAAGTTCGCGCAGGATTTTACGGTCGCCTGCTACCAGGTGGACAGCCGGGAACGGCTGCGCCCGTCCGCTTTCCTCGACCTGGCCCAGTATATGGCCGTTTACGGAGCGGACTGCCTGAAGTTCGGGGACGAACAGCTCCGCCCGTACGGCTGCACCTGGGTGCTCGCCCGACAGCACGTCCGTTTCGAACGTCCCGTGACGCACAAGGAACCGTGCCGGATCCTGACCTGGCACAAGGGCTTGAAGGGCCTGTTCTTCATCCGCGACTACCAGCTGCTGGGCGCCGACGGGGAGCCGTCCGTGAATTCCACCAGTTCCTGGGTGGTGATGAACATCGAGGAGCGGCGCGTCGCCCGCACCGACTTCCTCTCGGATATCGTCTCGCTCGACCCGCAGAGCACCGACTACGCCATTGAGGCGATGGCACCCAAGGTAAGCCTGCCGCGCGGGGAGGAGCTGCAACTGATCGGAACGCACGTGGTCCGCTGGTCCGATGTGGACTACAACCAGCACGCCAACAACGTCAAGTACACCGTCTGGGCGATGGACGCCCTGCCGGAGGAGCTGGTCTGCGGGAAGATGCTCCGCGAACTGACCATCAACTTCAACAAGGAGGCCCGCCCCGGCGAAACCGTGGAACTGTGGCACTGCCTGGCACCCGACGGCGCCCACATCGTGGAAGGGCGCGCGGGCGATCACCAGGTATTTGTCGAAAGGCTGCTTTTCGAGTAGGATCAGGCCTGCAAGGGCCTGATCTTCGCGTATTTGAGCAGGAGGAGCTTTTCGCCGTGGGCGTCGAAGCGGATGCGCGCCTTCATGTCGGGGGCGCTGCCGCTGAGTTCCAGGACGGTTCCGGGGCCGAAACGGTTGTGTTCTATACGCTGTCCCACGGACAGTTCCGTCATCGGTACGCCCTCATCCCACCGCTTCGCTGCGCTTGCGGTCCCCCCGTTCACGGAGCCACGGGCGGCTACGCCCGCCGGGGACTGCCGGCCATACCGGCCTGGAGCAGATTCAATTCTTGGAGCTGAGGATCTTCCATAGGATCCGGGGCCCAGCCGGCTCCCGGCCGCTTCCCGACTCCCGAAACGTTCCAGCCGGCCGCCGGTAAAGCGGGATCCGAAGCCGCCCCACTCGTGGGTGACGCCGGAATTGTCGA
>Ga0247608_10005063_pt1 | contig 14409 bp, 8 predicted proteins | sample 176DNAGHGlowgp2_FD_193490 | JGI IMG/M metagenome (GOLD analysis project Ga0247608, IMG submission 193490) | Sheep rumen microbial communities from Palmerston North, Manawatu-Wanganui, New Zealand - 1766 DNA GHGlow gp2 | ecosystem: Host-associated > Mammals > Digestive system > Stomach > Rumen ...
AAAGGCATGACATTGCCGTATTCATCGGTGATCTTTATCCTTATCGCGGCGACATCGTAGGTCGCGCCCTCAACAAGTTCATTCGAAGAGACGTCGAGGACCAGACGCAGTCCGGACATTGCGCTCTTGGTAACCGTCTTAACGACTTTTCCGTCCTTAATGCCGTCAAATCTGAACCTTGTAGCTTCGCCGCCCCAGTTGCCGATGTATTTGCCGAAGAGCATATAAGCATCGTCGAATTTCATCTTGAATCTCGCCATTGCTTCGACCATGGTAAGCTTCATCCTCGGAGGCATATTCTCCATGCCGTAAACAGCAGAGAAGTTCAGCGCGTCCTTGACGATCTTATTCTGCCTGTCTGTAAAGCCTTCCTGTTCCTTCATCTGGTCACCGATGTAATCGTCTATCAGCATCGGCGGCGAGATGAGATTCTTATAGGAGGAATCTTCACGTGTGTATTCCTTTATGAAAACATCGTTCTTATACATCCTCACGCTGTCGCAGTTTGAGAAGATATAGACTTCTCCCCTGTTGCCCGCAGGATGCTCGCCGATATCCATGGAGGAGCTTATTTCGAGGACAGGCTCAATGTCTTTATTCTGGCTCGCGTATGCATATGCAGCGAGCTTGGGGTTTCTGAACATATCGGTAACACCGTGGTAGCACACCCTGTCACCTGAACCGAAGTCCTTATGCGTGTTGTAATCGAACATGCACCAGCCAAAGGATCCTAAGATGTCTTCATTGCCCATTACGCTGTCGAGCACATTGCAGTGCCTCAATGCATGTTCCTGCCTGTGAAGCTCGGAATCGAACGCCTTGGTCGGGTACATGTGACCGTTGTACTCGCTGATGAAGTACGGCTTAGTCATGTCAGACGTGACGTTCTTCTTCTGCTCGCATCCGGCTGTCTTTCCGTTGTGGCTGAAATCGTTAAAGGCATATACGTCTTCCAGGAGTGAACTCTTCTTAAGGTATCTGACGCCTGAGGTCTGACGTGTAGGATCCAGATCGTGGGCTTCCTTATTTGTGCGGACATAGAGCTCGTCGCAGTCAACGGATTCATTGATCCTTACGCCCCACAGGATTATCGACGGGTGGTTTCTGTACTGCGTGACCATCTCGCGCGTGTTGATGACAGCCTGCTCTTTCCATGCTTCATCACCGATATTTTGCCAGCCCGGGATCTCCGTAAATACGAGAAGTCCGATCTCATCGCATCTGTCTATGAAATGATGCGACTGCGGATAGTGGGATGTCCTTACGGCATTAAGTCCCAGTTCGTTCTTTAGGATATCGGCATCCATCCTCTGCATGGACTTCGGCATTGCATATCCGACGTATGGCCAGCACTGATGGCGGTTTAAGCCTCTGAGCTTGATCTTCACGTCGTTAAGATAGAATCCGTCAGTCTTAAACACTGCGTCACGGAAGCCGAATCTGACAGTATATGTATCTTCCCTGCCGCCGTTTCTGAGCGTCATTGAAAGCTCGTAGAGTTTGGGATCTTCGAGTGTCCAGAGCTCTGCTTCTTCGACCTTGATCTTAGCATCCTTTTCGCACGGGCCGGCGAAAACAACTTCGCCTGAAGCTATGTCATTGATAACACAGACGAGTTCACCTTCGCCTTCGATATCAGTCTTTACCGTGACCGTCTTGTCTGCGCCTGCGCTAACGAAAACATCCTTTATGTGATCCTTCTCTTTTACGTCAAGACGGACTTCTCGGTAGATGCCGCCGTAAGTCATGTAATCGATCACAAAACCGAAAGGCGGAACATTCAGTGATTCACGGCTGTCGCACTTGACTGCGATCACGTTCTTTTCGCCGAACTTAAGATAATCTGAAAGGTCGGCCGTAAAAGCCGTATAGCCGCATGAATGCTTAGCGACAGATACTCCGTTGACATAGACCTCAGCTTCGTGCGCAACGGCGTCAAAGGTAATAAATACTTTCTTCTCCTTCCATTCGGCAGGAACATCTATGGTCTTCCTGTAGCATGAGACCATCTGATATACGTGAGCATCGAAATAATTAAGCGGCGTGATCTTAACGGTATGAGGGATCCGCACAGATTCCATCCCGCCTTCTTCATAAGACGGCTTTACCATCTCTTCGTTAAATTCTTCAGTCCAAAGCCAGCCGTTGTTGATATCGATCCTCATATGTTCACACCCCGCTAAATGTCAGCCTGTCTTCTCTATGGTATATATCCTCGATCCGAAGTCCGGATAATATCTCATGTTCTCATTATATCCGCCCGATGCAAAGGCGCTCCTCAAATGCACGCCCGCATACATCATGGCATCGCCGTACATATTGTGTTTCTCGGATTCAGCCTTCATCTTGTAGAACTTCGCGATGAGCTTATGAAGGAATCCGTCCTGCTTGACGTGGATCGGAGCAACATAGTTTACAAGCCCTCCGAAATCACGAAGATCGAACTTCAGATCTCTTCCCTCCAGATGATATTTATAATCCGGCTCAAGTCCTATGGGCTTTAACACGCACCACTGGGCATTCGCATGAGTTAAGATCTGCATCGTCATGGATACTGCTTTTGCCTTATCATCGGATACTACAGTCCAGGATATCTCGTTGCCCGGAAGCGGCTCTAATGTGCTTATGCCCGGAGCACCCAAGGCATCCCCGTCGCAGGACCTTGAATCATTCATTGAAGATCCCCTGTAGAACCTTCCGAACTGCATGACTTCGCGCCATTTCTTGTACATTGCTATCTGCGCTCTTACCGCTTCGATGTCGTCCTTGCTCATGTCGCAGAGATTGCACTCGTAACCTAATACGCCGAACGATGCGACATTAAAGCGCGTCTCAATAGGTGTTCGTCTTAATGTCTGGTGATTCGGACAGTCAGATACATGCGCCGTCACTGTCGACATCGGATAACCGTACGAGTAACCATTCTGGATCTCAGATCTGCAGAGCGCATCCGTATCGTCGCTCGCCCAGATCTGCGGGAAGAAACTTAAGATGCCCAGGTCGAACCTGTTGCCGCCTGATGCGCAGCCTTCGAAAAGGATCTCCGGAAACTTCTCCGTAAGCTCCCTCATTACGCGGTAAAGTCCGAGCATATATCTGTGACAAACTTCTCCCTGGCGTTCAGCACGAATGGTCTTCGAGAAGATATCCGAGAAATTGCGGTTCATATCCCACTTAACATAGGAGATATCTGCCGACGAGAACACATCGCTCATAGCCTTTATCAGGTAATCCTGGACTTCTTTATTGGAGAGGTCCAATACAATCTGGTTCCTGCCTTCAGAATGCTTCTTACCGGGGATCTCCATCGCCCATTCAGGATGCGCTCTGTAAAGCTCGCTGTTGCGGTTTACCATCTCCGGCTCTACCCAGATACCGAACTCGAGGCCAAGCTTTCTGACCTTGTCGCAGATGCCTTTTATACCATGTGGAAGTTTTTTCTTATTGGGATACCAGTCACCTAATGAAGATGTGTCGTCATTACGCTCGCCGAACCATCCGTCGTCCATGACAAAGAGTTCGATGCCGACGGATCTAGCTTTTCGCGCGAGGCGCAGGAGCTTGGATTCGCTGATCTTGAAGTAGGAAGCTTCCCAGGAATTTAAGAGAACCGGCCGAAGTCTGTCCTTCCACGGACCGCGCAGGATATGCTTCGACACAAAGCCGTGCATCTGCCCGCTCATTCCGTTATATCCCATTGAGGAATATGTCATGACCGCTTCAGGGGTCAGGAAGGACTCTCCTTTCGATAGTTTCCATTCAAAGCCTGTCGGATTGATGCCAGATAAGAACCTTACTTTGCCGAACGGGCTCTTCTCAACAGACTCATAGTGATTGCCGCTGTATACAAGATTGAAGCCGTAGACGTCGCCGTACTCTTCTGTTGCTCCGCGCTTTGAGAGCATGACAAAAGGATTGGCACCGTTGGATGAATTGCCCGTAAATGAGGAATTCACAAGGCGCGCTGAGGATACTGACATGTCGGTACGCTTCATCTCCCTTGCCCATGCGCCCGTAAACGTGCTGAACACGTAGTTGCCGGGATCAAAATCGATCTGGCAGCTCATGAGCTTTCTGATCCTGATATCACCTTCGCTTTCGTTGATAAGGCGCGCAGTCCTCGTGATAACATCGGTGTCGGGATATACGCAGTAGATAAGCTCGAGTTTTAAGGAATTCTCCTTGTCGGTCAGAGTGAGCGTTAACACTTCCGCATCTTCACCGTAGGATGACGGAAGGCCTTCCGTGCCTCCGTCCCTGCCTTTACTCTCTGCAAAGCTCTCGAAAAGAAAATCCGAAGTCGTGCTGCCGTCGGAATTGACGACCTCAAGGAACGCTTCCCTTACGTCACCCTTTCCGTAAGAACTCATCTCAAGGCGCATGTCCTCCAAAGAGAAATTGCCGTTCTCAGGTGAATAGACAGATGTATTGCCGGGAGCGAACTCATGCTGCTCTGTAAGACCGTCAGCGTCATCCATATGGATCTTGCGTCCGTAATACAGATGCTCTATGTGACCCGTATCCAGGACCTTCATGGCATACGTCGTATGACCGGTATCAAGGATAAACAGAGGGTTCTTATCTCCTTTTACTGTGATCATGGCCTTTAGCTCCTTGATTTAAGCTCAGCTGTTATCTCTTCGATCTTCTTATCTGTCAGGATATATTTTTTCTTAAAGATCATCAAGGCGATCACAAGGATAAATATAGGTGTAAGCGTCATTACCATTCTAAGGCCGAACACCGCGCTTGTATCGATCGTCTCAACGACGTTGTTCTTAAGGTTAGATACTTTCTCCATGAGCACTGCAAGGTTCATCTCGCTGTTGCTCTGTTCCTGGATCTTAAATACCGCAAGGCAGACCGATGCGACGAGTGCCGCAATGCCGGATGCGAGCTTTACGACGAATGTCTGCATCGAGAAGATGACCGACTCGTCTCTTCTGCCGTTCTTAAGTTCACCGTAATCACAGGTATTTGCAAGGAAGATCGTGCAGATGACATTGAGGATACCGACCGCGCCCATGATGAAGAATCCGGGTACGAAGAAAGGATATACGCTCTTTGTCCCGAGAAGTGACAGCGCAAGAAGGATGATGTAGCCGCCGACCGCAGAGAACACTCCGATGTAGAAGATCTTCATCGTGTCGAATGCTTTTCGAAGGAGCGGGAAAAGGATCATCATCGCAAGTATCTGCATCGCACCCGCAAAGGTGTTAAACAGCGTGTAATTACCCTGCCAGTTGGAACCCGCGAGATCGTACTTGAAGAAGTAGATCAGGAGGTTCGACGTGATATATGTAGCAGTGTTAAAGAGTACGATCGTAATGACTATAGTCATGGCCTGGTCGTTTCCGAGAAGCGCCTTGAACATCTGCTTTACAGAAGGGGTCTCCATATCAACGGAGGACTTCTCCTTGATGCAGAGGCACGTAATAGCGATAAAGACGATAAACAGGATTCCGATGATAAGAGAGAAATACTTGAAACCGACTCTCTCAACTTCCAGAGTGGAATTCATCGTAAGTTCCGCTTTGATGGTACTGCTCGCGGTGATCTTCTCATAAGCTTCATGATCGACATAGAACACGAGTCCTGCTTCATCTGAAGTCTCCGAATCTTTAACGAATTCAACCTTCGAAGATTCAGCGGTAATGCCGTTTGCCGTAAATTCATATTTCGTATTGGAATCGTTGAACGAGTAGACATCTTCAAATGCCTTCTCAGAGCCGACTATCGTAACGGATACATCCTGTTTGTCAGCTGCATATTCAGTAACGTTCGACGTGGGATTACCGTCCTTGTCGAGCTCGATAACATATGTATTGATCTTTGTATCTGCCGTTGAGAACTGCTTGGTGATGTTGGAAGTGCTCTTTGCCGTAAGTGTTGTTCCGATAGCAGTGACTGCCATGACGGTAAGGACAGTAACGAGTGCGGAACCTACGCCTGCGCAGGAACGTCCCAATGCCGAGAGACCTTCTCTCTCCTTGCCGCTTTGAGTAAACGCGGGGATCATCGACCAGTACGGAATGTCCATCATGGTATAAGTTACGCCCCAGAGAATGTAAGTTACGGCTGCATAAGCGATGAGGCCCTTGCCGTCCAATGTCGGCGGGGCTGCGAACATAAGGAAGAGGACTACTGCGTTCGTGATAGTACCGATCATGAGCCAGGGACGGAACTTGCCCCAGCGGGTCTTTGTTTTCGCGACCACGACGCCCATGATAGGATCGTTGAAGGCGTCGAAAACCCTGGCAACCAGCAAAATGATTCCCATTGCGATCGCACTCGTCTTCAATATGTCCTGGAAATAATAAAGGACATAAGAAGCCGAGAGCATGTAGACCATGTCTTTACCTACGGCGCCTATGCCGTAAGCGAATTTCTCTTTTCCGGTTAAACCTTTCTTATTCTCCATAACTTCCATCTCCTTTCTTATTTCTTCATTCCCATCGCGGTCTTAACGACTTCGTATGCTCCGTCGTAGATCCCCAGGGACTTGTTCCTGATTATGTTTCCGCACATGTCGGATAAAAATGTATCATCATCTGTAAAGAGCCTTAACATCTGCAGCGTGTGAGGGATATCCCTGCACTCAAGCGTACCGTCGCCGATCTCTGCCGAGTGGATCGCGCCCCACTGCTCGTGGCCTCCGATCCTTCTTATGAACAGCTTCGGAACGGGATAGAATGCAAGTTCCGAAGGCTTGGTTACGAGCACATCGCATGATCTCATCAGAAGGTTTGTCGCATATACCGCTTCGAAGATATTCTCGTGGCAGAAGAGATGGATCCCGCTGACGTCGCCTTCTATTGCATCTTCGCAGAACTTTCTCGTACCGTTCCAGTCGTTGAAGTGAGTCTTGGCGACAGCTTCGATGCCGGGAACCATCTTCTTCAGATCCTCCCAGACATTTTTATAGTCACCGATATTTACGTAGAGCGCAGCCTTTCCGTTCTTTATATCAGGCATAAGGTCCTTAATTATCGCCGCGAAGATCTCTTTCTGTGCGCCGGCGCCACCGATCGTAAGAAGGAATCTCATGGGCTTGCCTGCTTCTTTCCTGGCGATCCTGCGCGCACAGTCATCTTCGATATTTGCTACGAGCTCGTGGTCGATATAATGACCGACATACTTAAGGCTCCCTGAAGGCATCGGATTTAAGACCTTATCGCCGTCCATTCCGTTGCAGATACGATAGCCCTGATATGCGTAATGAGTCTGGACAGTGTGGATGCTTCCTTCCGCAAAGTGCAGTGCCATCGGCCAGTTGTCAGGGATCGCATTTACGACGTTCCTCATCCCTGCGTGGATCGCTGCCTGTGCAGGCCATACATGTGTTGCAACGACCGGAATGTCCTTGGGCACGTTCTTGTAAACAGGTGCCATGAGCTCTGCATTCTTCTGGTCTGCCGCATTATAGGAGAGCTTCCTGAAGCCTTCGTAGTTTAAAGGCTCCCAGACGATCTTATTAAAGAGTTTGAACTTCTGGGACAGTCTCGAACCCATGGAATAAAGATCGTTCTGCGCGCTGATGACTTTCGTGCAAGTCGTATTCTTATATGAGTTAAGATCCATCCAGTAAGGCACATACCCCAGAGCATTTGCAGCAGACGCGATCGCCATTGAGATACGATAGTGACCGAATCCCATTCTGATGTTGCCTACGATAATGCCCTTCTCATTGTCAAAGCCTTCGGATGTGCCGTCAGAAGCGTCACCTACGATGATGTTCTTTACGCCAAGCAAGTCTCCGATGTATTCATTTTCGATGACTCTGGCAGAATAGTTTCTTGCAGAATCATCGCCGAATTTCTTTGCATATTTCTTCTTTGAATTTACAGCCTTCCGGTAGACTGATCCGGGCTGGACATTTCCGAATATCACTTTAGATCTTTCCATATCTTTTCCTCCTCATCACACGGAGATGCCGTTTAAAAGGATGTCCACTACTTCGTTTAAGTAATCGTTGTATTTCCTGCCGCTGCCCTTCATTACGTTCTTCTCGAAAAATCTCTCGAGCGAAGCTTCCATCATGATCTTGAAGATCTTAAGATCCGCATCTTCTCTTATGAGTCCTTCTTCCTTGCCCTGCTCTAAGAGCTTAAAGGCAGGTTCCCATCCGGTCTCAAGCCGCTTTTGCAGCTTCTTATAGACCTTCGGGTACTTGTCCTTAAGTGAATAGAGTTCCTGGAAATTGATGTTCCTGTAGCTCTCCGGCATCGCGGACAAGAAGAGCCTGATCTTCTCTAAAGTCGTATATCCGTCAGTATTAAGGATCTCTTTCTCTCTTATCTTTATGTTGTCGAAAACATAATCGACCATTGTCTCGAAGATCTCGTCCTTGCCCGAGAATTCTTTATAGATGGTCTTCTTGGAGATCTTGAGCTCATCGGCGACATCGTCCATCGTGAGCTTTAAGCCCTTCTTATTAAAGACCTGTATCGTACCTTTAAGGATCCTCTCTCTGATCTCGGTAAGCATAACGTTCAAATCTCCTTGGGAAACTTATTAGTTATTTTGAGTTTCCACCATTATGATAACAACTTCCCTGCAAAATTGGGCATCAGGCTTGGAAACTGAATTTACAAATTTAGTTTCCAAGTATTGTGCAAATTACCCATATCACAGTTCTTGGAACTCACTCTATAATCTTGGTATAAGATCACTTGAAGGAGGCTTGCCATGCCCGATCTGACATCTGTGGATTTTAAGGATATCTACTGTACTGATGAAGCGGCTTCTCTTCAGCCTGCAAGATACGCTGATGCCGTAAAGTGTTTCAGCGATGCCTTCGGCGGCCGTGAGGTCCAGGCAATCTTCTCCGCACCGGGCAGGACCGAGATCGGCGGCAACCACACCGACCATCAGCATGGCGAAGTCCTCGCCGCATCGATCAACAAAGATGCGATCGCTGCCGTATCGGTTAACGGAAGCGATAAGGTCAATGTACTTGCAGAAGGCTTCGGCCTCATAAACATAGATATAAATGATCTTGATATCAGAGTACAAGAGAAAGGCACCACAGCCGCACTCATCAGAGGCGTTCTTGCAGGACTTAAGGCTGAAGACTATCTCCTCGGCGGATTTGATGCATATATCACCAGCGATGTCCTGATCGGCGCAGGCCTTTCTTCGTCCGCAGCTTTTGAGACCCTGATAGGAACTGTTGTATCCGGTCTTTTTAATGACATGAAGATAGATCCTGTCACGATTGCAAAGGTTGGGCAGTATTCTGAGAACACCTATTTCGGCAAGCCCTGCGGCCTCATGGATCAGATGGCATGTTCAGTAGGCAACCTGGTACACATCGATTTTGGCGATACCGGTAATCCGGCAGTCGATAAAGTTGATTTCGACTTTTCCAAAACAGATTACGTTCTCTGTATAACTGATACCAAGGGGTCACATGCCGACTTAACAAATGAATATGCAGCAGTTCCTCTTGAGATGAAGGAGATTGCTTCGTTATTAGGATATGACTTCCTCCGCCCTGTATCTTTTGAAGATATAATCGAGAACATCGGTATGCTCCGCGAAAAAGCCGGCGACCGTGCTGTCTTGAGAGCTATTCATTTCGTAAATGAGACTTTAAGGGCACAGGATGAAGCAGAGGCTCTGAAGTCAGGCGATTTAAAAGAATTCCTAAGCCTGGTAAAGCAGTCAGGCGATTCATCTTTTAAGTATCTTCAGAACGTTTATACCAACAACGATGTAACGGTCCAGAATGTGTCTCTGGCTCTTGCCATAAGCGATACTGTATTAACTTCCGATGAAGTATCCAGAGTCCACGGCGGCGGCTTTGCAGGCACTATCCAGGCCTTTGTAAAGAAAGGCAATGCCAAGCGTTATAAGAAATACATGGATAAGGTTTTCGGCGACGGCTCATGCGAGATACTGGCTGTCCGTAAATACGGCGGCATCAGAGTTATCTGACGGAGGCTCATTATGATAAACACTTACATCACAGAACTTGTAAATTACGGCATCAGCAAAGGACTTGTCGATGAACTTGACCGCGTCTATGTTACGAACAGGCTGATCGGATTCTTCGGACTCGATGAATATACGGCTCCGGAGGAAGTGCCGGCTTCAAGAGAGCTTCATCTGATCCTTGAAGACATGATGTCATGGGCTTTTTCAAACGGCGTGATGAAGAGTGATACGACTGCGGGAAAGGACCTTTTCGACACCGCGGTAATGGGCGTGATAACTCCTCCCCCTTCTGCCGTTATCAGGAGATTTAATGAGCTCTGCAATAAGTCTTCAAAGGATGCTACAGACTGGTATTACGATTTTTCGAAAGCAACGAATTATATAAGGACCGACCGCATCGCCAAGGATGTGAAGTGGGTCACTCCTACAGAATTCGGAGACATAGATATAACAATAAACTTAAGTAAGCCGGAAAAGGACCCGAGAGACATTGCAGCAGCGGGGAAAGCCAAGAGCACATCCTACCCGAAGTGCCTCCTCTGCCCTGAGAATGAAGGCTACGCAGGGACTCTCACGCACCCCGCCAGACAGAATCACAGGATAATCCCGGTCATACTTGACGGCGAAGAATACTATCTGCAGTACTCACCTTATGTCTACTACAACGAGCACTGCATAATCCTTAATAAGAAGCACATTCCGATGGTGATTAACCGTTCGACATTCAAAAAGCTCCTTTGCTTCGTCGAACAGTTCCCCCATTATACAGCAGGCTCTAATGCCGACATCCCGATCGTAGGCGGTTCTATCTTAAGCCACGATCATTTCCAGGGAGGCAGCTACACCTTCCCGATGGCAAGAGCCTCTTACAGAAAGACATTTATCCTCCCGGAATATGAAGATCTTACTGCCGGCATCGTCAATTGGCCGATGTCGGTAATAAGACTTCAGGGTGAAGATATCGAGCGCATCACAGACTGCGCTGACATGATCTTAAATAAGTGGAAGAACTATACCGACGAAGACGCCTTTATCTTCGCCGAGACAGAAGGTGTTCCTCACAATGCGATCACTCCTATCGCGCGCAAGAATAGTGAAGGCAGGTTCGAATTAGATCTCGTGCTGCGCAACAACATCACGACCGAAGAACATCCGATGGGAGTTTACCACCCTCACGCCGAATACCATCACATCAAGAAAGAGAATATCGGTCTTATCGAAGTAATGGGGCTTGCGGTCCTCCCTGCAAGGCTCAAGAAAGAGATGACTCAGCTTGAAGATGCGATCTTATCAGGTTCTGACATCAGTTCGATCGAAGATATCTCCAAGCACGCAGACTGGGTCGATGAATGGAAATCCGGTTACGACCTGTCTTCCCCGGAATCTGTCAGAAGCGCACTTCAAATCGAGATCGGAAAGACATTTGCAAAGATCTTAAGCTGCGCCGGCGTCTACAAGAATGACGAAGACTTCATGAGATTCGTTAAGACCCTCTGATCCATGGCGTTATCAGGCGGTTAATCTACTTCCTGCCGCTCTTCCAGACATATCCGGTCTTGATCACTGTCTCGATATGATAGCCGGCTTTCCCAAGAGCTTTTCTGAGCTTCTTTATGTGTGAATCAACAGTCCTGTCATAGCCTTCAAAATCAGAATTCCACGCATTATCAAGGATCTGGTCGCGTGTAAGGACCAGATCTTTGTGATCGATGAACATGAGCAGCAGATCGTATTCTTTAGGCGCCAGATTTATCGTCTTGCCGTCGACGCTTACGATATGCCTTGCAGGGTCTATCGTGATCTCATCTATGACAAGACAGCCGTTCTTGGCCAGAAGCCCGTGGTATCGGCTGATCAGGGCATTTGCCTTCATGAGCAGGACTTTTGTAGAGAACGGCTTTATGACATATTCGTCTGCACCGATCTCATAGCCTGAGATGATATCGCATTCTTCACCCAGCGCAGTCAGGAAGATGATCGGCACGTCATACTTGGATCTGATGTAACGGCAGACTTCCTTTCCGTCCTTGCCCGGCATCATAATATCAAGGATGACCAAGTCATACTTCTGCCTGTCCGCTAAGGAACAGGCATCAGATCCGTTATCTACCGCATCGATCTCAAATCCGTTTTTTTGGAAGAAGACTTCAACGACTTCCCTTAATGTAATCTCATCTTCTGCAAGCAAAATCCGATACATTCATTACATCCTTATCTGTATTGTCAGTTCTTCTCGAATGCCGGCATCGAGAACTTAAATTCAGTTCCGTTATCGCCGCTCGTGCAGCCGTAATCAGCTTTGTGCACATCAAGGATACTCTTTACTACTGATAGTCCGACGCCGCTGCTGCTCATCCTGTCAGTCCTTGCCTTATCTGTCGTATAGAAGACATCCCAGATCTTGTCCAGATCCTTTTTCTCTATCTTAGCACCATCATTAGTGATGCTGAAATCTATTTTACGGCCGCTCCTGTTAAGCCGGATCATGATGATGTGATCGCAGTATTTTATTGCATTTGACATGAAGTTGCTGATCACCATGTTCATCATTTCGAGATCTGCAAATACCGTATAAGGCTTGTCATCATGGTTAAAGGCAACGGTAATACTCCTCTCGCGGATCAGCTCACCGTTCCTGCCGATAATATCCTCAGTCAGTTTCTTCAGGTCGACGGCTTCATAGTTGATCTTATTGCTGCCCTCTTTGATCTTTGAGACATCAAGGAGCTTGCCGACCATGTCAGACATATGATCGACCTCATTTATGACTCTTTTCGAATAGTCCTTACGGCGGTCTTCATCGAAATAATCCCAGTTCTCTACTGTCGCTTTTGTGACAGCCAGAGGCGTCTTTAATTCATGCGCAATGCCCCTTGTAAGCTTCTGGTTCCTGATCTCATAGTTCATCTGGTTCTTATAGAGCATGACAAACGAGACAACGACCAGAGCCTCAAGGATGATAAATCCCAGGAGCATAAATATATAAGTCATTGCATTACTCTTAAGCACGCTTGCAAAAGGTTTTCCAGAGATGCAGTAAGAAACGTGGATGTTGCCTTCATTAGCCAGACAGATCAAAACCGAGGTTGAAGTAAACATACCTTTTTTAGTCTTAACACCGTCATATTTTTTATAAGTCTTTTCTCCTTCAATACCTGCCTCGTAAGCCATTTGATTAAGCTTTTCGATTGCAGCATCACCTTTGTGTATTCCCTGTTCAAAAGAATCAAGTATAACCTTGCCGCTGTTAACATCAGTAATCGAAGAATAAAAGCCCGTGCGGTCCGCATATTCGTAGTTAAGATAGAGTTTCCATGACCATATTACCGATTCTTCCAACTGTCCGTCAGCGTTGTCATCATGATAATCAATGTTTGCTGTTGTGAACGGCAGATTGAAGCGCAGGTTAAAGTCATCTATTTTGTTCTTGGTAAAGATAACAAATGCGGTCGAAAATGCCAGCAGCACGACAAAGCAGAAAATAGTTCCGTATCTTATATATTGTTTCTTCATTTTTCTTCCTCATATGCATCCATCGAAAACCAGAAATTCGTTCCTTTAAAGCCGCTATAGCATCCGCACTTTGCGTTATGGGCATCAAGAATGCTCTTTACGACAGAAAGGCCTACACCGCTGTTTTCATCGTTGTCGGACTTATCCTTGCCGGAGTTATAAAGAGCGTCCCATACTTTTTCCAGGTCGGCTTTGTCGATTCCCGCGCCATCATTTGTGATGCTGTACTCTATTCCGTTTCCGTACTTTTTCAGACTGATCGTGATCTTGTGTTCACAATACTTGATGGCATTTGTCATGAAGTTATTTATAACGATGTACATCATCTCGAGATCGGCATTTACAGTATATGTTTCTGCTCTTCCGTCTGTCTCGATCACCATATCGATATCTTTTTTCAATATCGATTCCATATTCCTTTTCTTGATATTCTTAGTAAGGAGCACGAGATCAACATCCTCACGGTTAAGCTTGACGCTGCCGCCATGGATCTTAGACAGTTCGAGAAGCCTTGTTACCATAGATGACATGTGGTCAACTTCAGATATGATCTTTTCCGAATACTCGGGACGCTTTTCTTCATCAACGTTTTCCCATTTTTCCAGATAATCCCTCGTAACAGACAAAGGTCCCTGAAGGTCGTAAGCTATGCCCTTCGTAAGCTTTTCGCTCCTTAATTCAAATCTCTTCTGATTAAGGTAGAGCTTTCTTACTGCATAAATGATCAATGCTTCCACGATAACAAGTGCCAGAACGGACAATATATAAACCCAAAGATTATCTCTTATAACCATCTTGAGCGGATGTGTTACGAAATAATAAGTGATAAGATAATGTCCCTTTTCGAAAACCAGGATCACCGAAGATGTCGTAGTGAAGATTCCTTCACGGACATTACGGCCAGCAGGAACTTCGCCGTTTAAGTGCTTATTAACATATGCATCGCTGAGTTTATGA
>Ga0247608_10005064_pt1 | contig 14409 bp, 9 predicted proteins | sample 176DNAGHGlowgp2_FD_193490 | JGI IMG/M metagenome (GOLD analysis project Ga0247608, IMG submission 193490) | Sheep rumen microbial communities from Palmerston North, Manawatu-Wanganui, New Zealand - 1766 DNA GHGlow gp2 | ecosystem: Host-associated > Mammals > Digestive system > Stomach > Rumen ...
ACCACTAAACTCTGGAAGAGCATAGACCAAGAGCTAATAATAAAGGAAGGAGGTAAGCTATGACTAAGAAGGAAACCCTGAAGTGGATCGTACAGATCATCGCATCGATTGCATCAGCAATCCTCACTGCCCTCGGAGCAACATCCTGCATGGGTCTCTAAACCAAAGAAGGCAGCAAACCCGCTGCCTTCTTTGATATTCACAAGGCTTGTGGAACAACTTTTTTTCTTTTATTCAAATAATTTTTGTACCTTTGCAGGGTTAAATTAACATAGCAGAAAAGATGATCTACAAGACTCAAAACGAAAATATTCAAACACATGAAGAATTATCTGATTAGTGTAGCAATAGGCGATATTGCAGGGAGTGCTTACGAAGGAAGATCTCACCGGATTAAGGATTATAATAAGGTGCAGATGTTCAGCAGCAGAGCAAATTTCACAGACGATACGGTGCTGACATTCGCCTGTGCAGAGGCTTTTATCGATAATCTCGATATGACAATGAATCTTTGGAAATGTGCTAACGAGCAGCGCCATGCTGGTTTCGGGAGCAAGTTTAAACTATGGATGGCCAGCCACAAGCCTCAACCCTATCGCAGCCTTGGCAACGGCTCCGCAATGCGTTGCTCCGCTGCAGGCTGGCTCGCCAAGTCAGAGGAAGAATGCATCAAGATGGCTACAGAGACGGCCGCCCCCACTCATAACCATCCTGAAGGGATCAAAGGAGCAGTAGTTACAGCTCTCACTATTTTCCACCTAAAGAGTGGCAAAGATAAAGACTTTGTCCGCGAGCATCTGCTCAATGAATACTATCCAGATTGGGCTAATCTGAAGTACGCAGACTTTCACGATTCCTATACCTTCAACTCTACCTGTCCAGGAACAGTTGGTCCCGCAATGATCTGCTTCTTAGAATCAAAAGATTATGTGGACTGCATCAAACTCGCCATCTCTCTTGGAGGAGATTCTGATACTCTCGCTGCCATTGCCGGACCAATGGCTTACGCTTATTATAAGAAGATGCCAGATGCTCTGGTATACCAGGCAATGAAGATGCTGCCAGACTGGATGGTGGATGTAAGCGAGAGGTTTGATAAGATTGTGAATGGCGAAAAATAATGCCGTTATTGGAAAATGGGATAAACAGGAGAACGTAATTCTCGCATAATGTCCAATAGTAAATGAGAGCAGAGCCAAACAAGTTTGAGCTATGCCGAGTGCAGCCCATCTTCACAAATTCCTTGCAAAAGTTGCACATTATCATCAAAGAACCAAGGAAAAATGAGTTCACAAGGCTTGTGATGATAATTTTTTCAGTTTTTTATGCTTATCATTAGGAAATAATTCGTATCTTTGTGGTCAGAATTTGGCAAATCAGAATTGAGACACCTAAAACGGAGAGGGTAACCCCATACGTCCATCGTTGAAAGAGCAAAACATAGGGTATCCAAGCTATATCGTAGCAAGGGAGTAGCAAGGGAGAAGCAAGGGCGTTGCGTAGTCTGAGCATAGGTGTAGCATTGAAAGGCAGTCCTAAAATTCCTGAAGTAAAATAATAAAGATGTTATAAGTACTCACATATGGAAAAAGACTTTATTCAATATCTCATAGATGGGAACAACTATCCACCTACAGGATACGTTTCTTTCGACACCTCTGACCACATCCGTTTTCAAAATGGACAAGATGTTTCTGGGCACAATTATGGTTGCAATAGACGCTTTGTCATCGAAAAAAACATTGAGGGCGGTGAGGGATACACTGTCACCATGTATAACCTTGACGGATTTCACCCACTATGGAAAGATAACATCCAAATGGCTCCCAAGCGTATGCGCATAATCTCAACTAGTGAGAATGTAGTTGAATTGCGTGGATATGGCTATGACGAAAATGCTTTGGCTCTGGGCGCGTCCTTGTCTGATGCGTCATTCGCTAGTTATGGCGTTGTTCTCTTGATTGAGGATACCGAGATTAAGAGAATACAACTAAACATGTACGATAGAGACATCAGCATTGTATATTTGAAATAAACAACATTAGAATACATAACTTATTATATTACAATGGCAGAATTAGAAATTAGAAAGCCTGGGGAAAGTATTTATAGCAATGTCGAGGAAAAAGAAATCCTTCCATTATTTATAAGATACTCTAGTTATCATGTAGAGTTTCATGACAAAATAGCCTCTATTCCATTTGACAATATCGTTTCGATGTTGTCTGGTATTCATACATGCGTTTTTATTCACCGCAAACAAAAGGGACGTAACGCAAAAGAATACGATGAGTTGTCTATTAAGATAGACGATGAGTCATTTTGCATGACAGCACAGTTAGCACGCGATGAGGTTTCTTTATGGGCACCAAGTTTTAGTCAAAAGAATATGGTTCTCCCAGAAGAAAAGGAACAATATCTCATCAGGGAGTGTGATATCAAATTCGTGGACTCATCTGAGAATACGTTTAAATTGTTCAATTCTGCTGGTTCCTACTGGGTAGGCCACACCAACGATGTCAAGGAGTTTATAGCAAGTTGCTTTGCATTACCCATTCCACCCATTGAAATTAGAATAGAAGAGGATAAGGAGATGTGGCAGGCCTATTTGGACGGCCTCAACGCCATTTTGGAAAATAAGCGTGATCTCATTAAAATCTCGTCAGTTCATCATCAAAAGGACGGCTTAATTAGATTGGATTTCGATATGGAGAGTTATGGCGAAAATCTAAAAAATGCCATTATTGAAAAGCTATCCAGTCAATGTGAACAAAAATTTGATGTCGGGATTGGAAATGGAGAATGCCACATATCTTTTGACAGTTATCAAGCCATCTCTGAAGATATTATTGAAGACATTAAAGCGATAAGCCGAGATTATTGTTATACCTCTGAAGCAAATCCAGCAAATGTTGTTAGCGGTAAAATCGCAATTGTTTCAAATCCTGACGAATTAAACAGTATCCTGTCTGCAATAGATCAGGAACTTCATGATTTTGGAGCTCAAATTGAAAGAACAGACAGCGGTGAGTTTAAATTATCGTCAGATAAAGACTTTGAGTTCTTGCACAAAATCGTTGAAACTGACCACAAAGGGATAGCAGAAGTAGTACCAACTACCAAAATGATTATGCGTCTGGTACCATCACCAGAGGGAAATGATATTGAGAAAATAAAAGCATGGCTGCCAGATACCGCAAACATAGTACCTCATGGGAAGCATTTTGTGGTTTCTTCGAAGAAACCTTTAGACACGTCACTTGATGTCTTCAAAAACCTACAATTTGCAAGTTGTATGGTAAGTATTAGTCCTTCCAAATCTATTGATACAACCATTGCAATAGAAGGCGCAACAATCAGAGGAAATGCATACCAATGGATTATAAATGATTTCCATGAGTTGAATGGCTTGGGAAGATTGTTCAATGAGGTAAGAAAGGTATATACAGATCAATACATAAACAGCACTTTTCATTATGCGTTCGCGCCACAAATTGACAAGGCGGCATTACAAGAACTAAAATTAAACAATTACGGAAAGAAGTCTGTTGTTGTTGACGTTCCGCGTTCCTGTGTGATTTTTACTCCACAATCAGAAGAAGATTATAAAGTATTACGAGAAGACATCCTTCAACAATTGGATAGCACCATAATTGCTGAGGCTCCATTGTATGAACCTACTGCCAAAATCGAGTTCCTTTGTGAGGATGAAGGCTATAGACGTTCTATGTTTGAAAGAGTTAGCGTTTCCCTTTCTGGCGAACGAGATAAGTTTTCAAAAAACGAACTAAGTCGTGACGCACGAGAGTTAACCTTTGAGTTCAGATTTGGAGATATCGAGGAAAGAGATGCGATAGAAAAAACACTCGAAGATTCCCTTGCGAACATTCATGGGATAAAAATTCTCTACGATGATGATAACAATAAAGGAGTTACTGAATGGTTCCTTACAGAAGATCCGTCTTTACTACAAGAACTAAATAGAAAGCTACAATCAGAATTTCGGAATGAAATTGTTAATTATATAAATGGTAATGAATACAACAAATTAAATGAAGTAGATGAAGAAGAATTGAATAGAAGCAATTATTCAAAAGCCACAATCATAAAAAGAAGACGTTATTTATATTTGAAGGATCATAGCTATAATTTAGGAACATGTGTTCGCAGGTGTCGAGATTACACGATAATAGCAATTAATAAGGAATTGTTGGAATCTATGCGAAGTAATGAATTCCGTATTCACAAAGGAGATTATATTCAGTTCCCCGCAATGGGTGAGGCGATGGAATTAATGCGTCAGAGTGCAGCTATGAACCGCATCCTTAAGCCTGCAAATTATTATAATCCTAGTCCAATTAATCCTAATCTTCCTAATTTTATATTTGATCCAAAATATGCTGCAGAAATTGTGGTTAATATTGATGATGCTAAGGAAGATATCCGCACAAACAAAATAGGCAATCTTAATGAAAAACAACTTGAAGCTGTTACAAAGTCTGTTCTTGCCAGTGACATAGCTCTAATACAAGGTCCTCCAGGAACAGGTAAAACCACTGTAATTGCTGAAATCATATGGCAAGAAATTCGCAGGAATCCAAATTGTCGGATTTTACTAACATCTCAGACAAATACAGCTGTTGATAATGCACTAGAGAGACTCCAAGGACAATCTGGAATCAGACCAATCCGAGTATTGGGGAGATTAGATGAAGAAAAAATAAACAAATTGGCCCCAGAAGCGTTGCGCTTTTACAAATCGACTATTGACACATGGGCGGAAGATGAAAGCAAATGTGCAGATAACGCAACACGTATTTGGATAGATAGAATACTAACTAAAATCTCTAACGACCCTAAGTATGCATCAGCAATCGGCTCATGGAAGAGTGAACTTGAAGCAAAAGATAAACGTTCTCGTTTGGAGTTTAGCCGATTATACAAAAGAAACGTAAATCTTGTTGCAGCTACGTGTAGTATATGCGGTTCATCAGATTTTTACTATTCTTATATCGATATGTTTGGTGAATGCTATCGTAACAATATGTTTTTTGATGTTGTAATAATGGATGAAGCCAGCAAAGCGACACCATTAGAAATGGCGATTCCTCTTGTCTTAGGTAAAAAAATCATAATCATTGGTGACCACAAACAGTTACCTCCAATGATGGACGAAAATACAATTGATAGTTCGTTAGAAAAAATCGGTAGAAAAGACATTGCGGAGAAATTGCAGAATTCAGAGTCTCAATTTAAGAGACTATTTGAAGCGGCGACAAAAGTACGCAAGACAATAGTCTCAACTCTTGATACGCAATATCGTATGCACGAACAAATAATGAATACCATAAAGCAATTCTACGAAGAAGAGCTTGCTACTACCGGTGGTCTTAAATGTGGAATAACAGATACTATGGATATTCCTGATTTTAACAATAGAGGAAGCCGTTGGCACGGTATTACACTCAATCCAATTGTTCAACCAAACACTCATGCTGTTTGGATAGACGTTAGAACACAAGAAACATATCTAGATCCCGGATACAAAAACGAAGGAGAGCTAAAGGCTGTTGATTTGGTTCTGAAGGCATTACAAAGAGCCAACGGATTCCATGAATTCATAGATGCTCAAAAGAAACCAGAGGACAAGGAAATCGGAATAATCACATTTTATAGTGCTCAAAATCGGGAACTAAAAAAAAGATATGATTATCGAATTAACAAACGCATTAAAAAAGGTATGTATATTTGTGATGTAGTGGATAGATTCCAAGGTATGGAGCGTAACATCATCATTGTTTCAACTGTTCGAAGCAATCCCAAGAATAATATTGGTTTTGCCAAGGAAATTGAGCGTATTAATGTGGCGTTCTCTCGTGCTAGGAGTCTTCTTATTGTTGTAGGCAACAAAAAACAATTTGAGAGCAACAGCAATTATGCAGCATCCATTGCCAATATGGAAACTATTAGTTTTGAACAATTAAAAGGAGCAGTAAGATGAGTAAGATAAAGAATAACGCCCCTGCAAAAAAGAAGATGCTGGAGTCTATTAGTAGCCGTATTGCAAAAGCAGTTTACGAAGCTAAGCGTATCTCGGAAAGAATTGTTGGCTATGTTTCGTACGATATTAAGTTCGTGCGTGCTACGTACAATGGCAAAACGCAACGCCCAGCAAAAATTACTGCGTTAGAAAAAGGTATTGTAGGTATCTTGTTGGTCGATGAAACGTCTTCGTTTGAGAAGATAGGTTCAATCCTTGGACTAGACGTAATGAACGACAAGGCAGAACGGTCAATTCTCCGAAAAGCAATAGATAAGTTAAAAGGAATGGGGGCGATTGAAGGAGATGACAGTTGTTATGCGCTGACAGATAATGGTCGTGTGTATGCTGACAAAGGTGAGCGTCCAGAATTCTACAATGAAAAATTTGACATCTTTGTTGATATTGATCACCCGTTATGGTTAGACATCAAGAATGGAATTTGGGAAAACTCTAAGAACATTGAAGAAATAAACACTCCCTGTGATGACATTAATCTTGATTTGGAAACAATCAAGTCTTACGCAGAAAATCAAGCGCAAGATGTACATTTCCCACAAAACAGATATTTGTTAGAAAGTGCTACGTGGCATTCTGGTCATGAAGCATCATATAAAGTATATGTTTGCTTTGTACAAAATGTTGCCAATAGTGATGACGTTAGGGCTTTTGTTTTTGACGAGAACACTAATACCCTTAATGATGTCCTAGCTAATTACATCAATAGAGATTCCTCGTTAAAAGAAGAATTGCTTAATAATTGTATTCATTATGAAATTGAAAACAATGAGGATACTACTATTCTCGAAGGAGATGATGTTGAAGTCGCAAAATCTGAGATTTCGGAGGAGATAAAAGAGGCGGAACAAAAAATAATCAAGGAAGAAAAAGGCGAGATAGATGATAATAGCGAAGAAGATTCTGAGCCAAGTCCAAATAATGAGGTTGTTGATACTTCTACAAAGGTTCCTGCAAAAGACCGCTTACATAAGAAAGCACTCTATGACTCTTTGTCGTTTGAGGTGGAATTGCAAAAGATTTTCACCGAGGACAATCCAGATGAAGTTTGGCTTATTAGTCCTTGGATAAGAAAAGGAGCTTTCCTACATGATCGTGGCCCAATGATAGAAGATTTCTTGCGCGATGAAAACAAGCGCGTATTTATAGCCTATTCAGAACCAGCCACCAATAATGATGGCAAGCCAATGATGGACGAGGAAGTAGAACCAGGTATTAAGTTACTGGATGAGCAGTACCCCAATTTCTTTTATGTTCAGCTTCCAGAATTTCATTTAAAGAATGTAATTGAAGTAAAAGGTGACCAGAAGGTTCTTTTCTCTGGCAGTTTCAATGTCCTCTCTTTCTCTGTATCTGACCAACAAACTCACGTGCGCAGAGAAGAAATGGCATTGGCACATCATAGTGTGGCAAGAAAGAAATATGAGGATTGCCAATTAGAGTTTGCGGAAATATATGCAAATCGTATCAGGAAAGAAATTGAGCAACTCGACTTGAACATGTTGGCCAATTACAAAAATGAGCGTCTTGAATATTTCCTTAACATTGACAATGAGGAGATAAGAAAGCTATTTAGCCCGTTAGAAGACATGTTGGAAGAAAAGGCTTATGAAAGAGTAAAAAGTGAAGTAAACAAGAAACTTGTCAAGATAGGTCAGGAATTAGTTGCCGCTTCCAACATGTCGGGGCTCAATCCCAAAGACAAAAAACGTCTTACCTCTATGTTGGCAACTGTTGAAAACGAAATGCAAAACAATAGTATAGATGACCCATCTATGCAAGAGCTGCTAAACAACAACAAGGAGTTGTTAGAGAAGATTCGTGAGAAGAAGATTTTCCCTGGACGAAAAGAATCAATTACGACAAAACCTGTTAGTAAACCGCCCAGAGTTACCACAACAAATGAAAACAAGCCCAATGGCATACTAAACGCAGAACCTGATGCGACAGTAGAGGGCCTAACTCGATATATCGCATCGCTAAGTCTTGCTTTCATCAATCGCGAGATAAGGAAAACTGCGCTAAATGCAAAATTGCTCGCGATAATAGAAGACGACGAGATGGTTAACTTGTTAGAGATGGTCGGTGTGGCAAATTCCAAAAACGTTGACAACGCTTTTGATTTGAGTTTAGGAATAAACGGTTATCTGTTTAGATTCTCAGCGTTACTTAACAATAGAGAGAGTTTCGACTGCAAACAAAAGAGAGCAAAGCGTTTTCTCACACAGGTCAACCCTAGAAATATACAATCAATCGTCAATCAATTGTCATAAATATGTCTAGATTCGAATCATCAAGATTTGTCCGCAATCCTCAGGTAATGCACGTAGATGTTCTAAAGTCTGCGTGCGATACCTTGGGATGGACATATACTGTTAAAGGTAACGAACTTCTCGTTACAGATGCCAAACAGGGAACACGTTTGTACGGAGAATATGCATTAAAATTGAACCTCACAACAAATGAGGTTACATACAATACGTATTACATGCCCAACGCGACACAAAAGGTCGAAGAGTTACAAAACCAGTTTTATTCTCTTAATGCCGCCTACGCTAAGAATTCCTTAGTTCAGGAATTTAAGAAGAAAGGATTTACATACAAATCCAACGATCATTTCACTCCTACTACAGAAGAAGTATATTGTTTCTTTATGGTTGGTCGTTCAAAAGATAAGAGTGAAGATGAACCTGTGGCACAAATCAAATTTACGATTCTCAAGGATGGTACGATTGTAACAGATTCTGACTATCTGCCAAATGATGTTAATGAAAGAGCGCATGAAGCAATGGATGTCTTAGAGCAATTGTTGGGGAATAAACGGATTATGACCAAAAAGACGAATATCCCTGCAAAATATCTTGCCAAGATGAAACCGCGTAGAGTCAACACCCAAACAATTGAACACAAGTGATATGGAAGCAATATACAGCAAAATAAGGGATATGCTTAAGGCATATTATCCTGTGTTATATCTCACTAGCTTTGAGTACGACAGGACAAAACAAAAGATTGTTGGCATTATAAACAGTCTTAAATCTGATAATACCAAACAGGTTCGTCTTTTCAATTGGAATTGTGTGGAAGGATTGTGTGAGGTTTCTGATAATGGCTCTCGTTATTTAGGCGAAGAATATGATGAGCCGGAAATGACATTAAAATATATCCTTAATGATAAGGAAACAAGTAAGGATATCTTTATATTAGAAGATTTTGGAAATTACATTGAAGAGGAGAAAATTAAGTATTACATCCGAACAATTGCAGAAAGAGCAAGGCATACAAATACCCATGCTATTATACTGTCTGCCATTTACAAATTACCTGTTGAACTGGAAAAGTATGTTACCGTCTTAAACATACCGTTGCCAGATAGGTTTGATATGGAGAAAACTTTGGGGGTTGTTGAAAGACAATGCAAAATAAATCTTTCTGTAGAAATGAGAAACCGAATGGTAGATGCCGCTCTGGGTATGACATCGATGGAAGCTGATTTGGCATTCTGTTTAGCTGCGGTAAAAGATGATTTGGGAAAAAATGCTCCATATACGGTTTCTTCTGAAAAAGAGCAGATAATAAAGAAATCGGGAATATTGGATTATTTTCCCAAAAACGAAGACCTCAAAGATGTCGGTGGCATGGAAGTCTTAAAAGACTGGCTATTTAAGAGGCAAAAGGCATACGAGAAAAAAGCTAGAGATTTTGGCCTTCAGGAACCAAAGGGATTATTACTGTTGGGCGTTCCTGGCTGCGGAAAAAGTCTTACAGCTAAAAGTATTGCATCTTTCTGGAATATGCCATTGCTGAGGTTGGACATTGGCAAGGTCTATCAAGGATTGGTTGGTAGTAGTGAGGACAATATTCGAAAAGCAATAGCGACTGCGGAGGCTGTAGCACCTTGTGTCCTTTGGATTGATGAAATAGAAAAGGGACTTAATGGTGTGCAATCTAGTGGGTCAACTGATGGAGGTGTTACATCAAGAATCTTCTCCACTATATTGACATGGATGCAAGAGAAAACATCGCCAGTATTTGTGGTAGCTACTGCAAACAACATCAATCTCCTGCCACCAGAGTTGTTACGAAAGGGACGTTTCGATGAAATTTTCTTTGTAGATCTTCCAAGTCAAAAAGAACGAGAAAACATTTTTGCCATCCATTTGAAAAAGAAAGGGCAAGATCCATCTCAATACCCAATGGAAATGCTTGCTAAGAAAACGGAAGGCTTCAATGGCGCAGAAATAGAGGAATGCATTAAAGAGGCTATGTTTGCTGCCTATGTTGAAGCTCCAGACAATCCGAAATTGCTGAGTAAACACTTGGTAGATGCTATTTCAAAAACAGTTTCTCTATCAACAACGATGAAGGAGCAGATAGCAGCACTTAGGAATTGGGCGGCGACAAGAGCAAAAAATGCATCTATTGTTTTAAAAGAAGAAGAGCAAAAAGAAATGCCAATTCTTCTAACTCGACCAGAATTGGAACTAGAAAGGTCATTTGACTTGTCGAACAAAAACGAATAAACAGAATAAAATGTCACTTTTCGATTATGACATACTTTGTGGCAAATGTAGTAAATATGAAACGAACCATTTGCACATGTATGTAGATGATGACATAGATTTAGGTAACTTAGCCAACATGTCATTATCATCATACGCAACTTTCGTGCATGAATATATCCATTATATTCAGCACATTACCAGTCTATACGGCATAAGAATGAGTGACATGTATAATAGGGTGTTTTCAAGATACCGTGATTATATCCGTAATAATGAAGTAATAGATATTCCTTTGAGATTATGGGATACAGACGAGGATATTCATCAATTTATTATCCATTTCAACAAAATTGAAGGCGATAAAACAACAGGGTTCAATATTTCCGACATAGAGATAGATAAAAGAGAAATATCTATAGCGGAGAAAGAAAAATCTGCAGTTTGGATTGGGTGTTATGATTTTGATAATGATAAAGCTGATGAACATGGATTCCAATTTGGACATCGTTGTGTTGTAGAAGGAATGGCCCACGCTATCCAGTCTATCATTAATAATGAGATAAGCCACAACATAATACCTTACCATTCAGTTGAACTCATTATTGGGAAAACTATACCTGAAATTGTACAGGACAAGAAGAAAGTAGCGTCTATTTGTTTGTGTGCTTTGCTTTGGGATAATCCAGGTATTGGATTTTTCCAGGTATTAGAATTGATTAAGTCTCATCCAAATTGGGACGGGAAAGAATTATATAAATCAATAGTTCAAGATTATGCGGTTTCTTATAATGGGCAGGAAATGCCCTTTTATAGACTGCTGCAACGATTCTCTAATGATCTTAAAGAAAGCTTTAAAGCTTTATTAGGAAGAGATTTAGAATACTACTCTCTTGTTATTGACAATTGTATTATAGATTGTGGTAAATGTCATCACAGGCTTATCGATTTCCTATATGATTATGACATTTGTGACAGAGAGTCCTTTAAGGAACAAATACTTAGTCACTACGGATATCCTTTTATCGATGGAAGGAATCAGAGTGCGCTTCCTCTTAAGACTGAAAATGGAACTCAATCAGCATACAAAGAAACAGCTATTTTGTATGGAATAGAACTAATTATGGCAAGACTATTAAGGGAAGATAACAAGAAAGAATGTAAGCGTTATCCGATTTGCTCATCAACGATGTTTATAGAAGGAGCAAAATGTGATGCTACAGAAGAATGCCTCTCTTCTCAATGGAAGAAAAAAGAGTCATGCGTTTTTACCGAGGCACTAAAATATTATGGAATAAAAGACAAAAAATATGTGGATATATAAAGAAATACTCCTCAAGGGTAGGCATGCTCTAGCCAGCTTCTAAGCTTACTCATGAGTATGCCAAGAGTATAGGTAGAAGCAGCTAAGAAGGAGCCTAGAAGCTGGCTAAGGGATGGAAGATGTACAATGTAAGACGTAAGATGTGATAATAACGAACGGAATAAAAACGTTTTAACGATATGGACAAAGAGAACAAACTGATACTGTATAAGGATGAGGAAGGCAGGGTGAGTGTGAATACACGCTTTGCTGATGAGGATGTGTGGTTGACACAGGCGCAATTGGTAGAGATTTATCAATCGAGCAAATCGAATATCAGTGAGCATCTGACAAACATCTTTGCAGACAAGGAATTAGACAAAGAAGTGGTTGTTCGGAAATTCCGAACTACCACTCCGCATGGTGCCATAGAGGGCAAAACGCAGACTCATACAGTACTACACTACAATCTTGATGTCATCATAGCCCTCGGTTATCGTGTACAGTCGTCCATTGCAGTAAGATTCCGCAGATGGGCTACGCAGCGCCTGCATGAGTATATACAGAAGGGATTCACGATGGACGATGAGAGGCTGAAGCAGGGAGGTAATCGCTATTTCCGTGAACTTCTACAGCGCATACGTGACATTCGAAGCAGCGAGCGGAACTTCTATCAGCAGGTGACAGACATATACGCCACATCGACAGACTATGATCCACGTGCCAAGATGACAAAGCTGTTCTTCGCCACCGTGCAGAATAAGATGCACTATGCCGTGCATGAACATACGAGAAGGCTGAACGCGAATTTGAAATCTATCGTGAGCGCGAAATGCGATTACTGGAGAGTGATTTCGATAGAGCCGTAAAGCGGCTGAAGAATCTGAATGATAATGGCAATCTGGAGAATCCGAAATAGTGTGCCAAGAATATTTTCGTGTCGATTAATTTGCAAAGTTCAGAAAAAGTTTTTATCTTTGCAGCGATGTTTGAGAAAGAAATAGAGGAATACGAGAGCATCCGTCAGGAATATCAGCAGAAAATTGCTGACAAGATGGGTAAGAAGCAGTGGATGGAATACAATGAGATTCTTTTCTCTGCACATTCATGTGCCATCGAGGGCAACTCTTTTGAATTCAGAATTTGCATTCTGCGTCGGCGTGGATGCTGTCGGCCATGAGACGGTAGATCTCGCGGGTGCGTTCATCGGGGAGCATAGACATCTGCATCTGCATGACACTCTGGTCGTAACGCACCATAGGACCCGTCTGAGCGTCTTTTGGTGACATCATCGTAACCTTCTTAGCTGTCTCGGCAATAAGCGGCAGGAAGAGACGGAAATCGATCTGTTCGGATTCGAGCACCCGTTCTGCAAGACGATAGCAGTGGTTGGTGAGGTTACAGGCCAGCACAGCAGCAAGATGCATCTTCTTGCGTTTCTCAGAATCGCAGTCTACCACATGGTCGGAGATGCTCTCAGCCAAGAAGCGCAGCTCGCCAAGAGACTTATCATCTGAGGCCTCGATGAAACAGGGAATCTCGCGGAAATCAACCCTGCGGGTCTTGGAGAAGGTCTGCATGGGATAGAACACTCCATAGCGGGAGGCACAGGAGCCAAGAACGCTCATAGCCACACTGCCGGCTGTATGAAGGATAAGGGCATTAGGACTGCTCTGACCTACTGCCTGAGCTACCTCAGCAATGGCATCATCCTTAACAGAGATGATATATATGTCGGCATCAGGGCTGATAGCGTTTATGTCAGAGGTATAGGCGCAGCCGAGCTTGTCAGCCAGGCACTTGGCATGATCTGCTGTGCGGCTGAAAACCTGCACGATATCCTGGCCGGCATCGTGGAGAGCCAGCGAGAGTTGGGTGGCCAGATTACCTGAGCCGATGATAACGATTCTCATTAGTGATGGGTGGCTTTGAAAAGTCCTTTTAGTAACAGATATTCATCGAGCACTATCTTGTGGCGGCAGTAAGGCACGATGTTCTTTGCCATACCGCCTGTAGCGACGATATTTACCGATTCAGGAAGTGAAGTCTTCAGACGGTCGATAAGGCCATCGATCATCGAGGCTGTGCCATAGAGTATACCGCTCTGCATACACTCCAGGGTGTTGCGCCCTATGAGGTTCTGGGGCTTGCTGATACTTATGGAGGGCAACTGAGAGGCCCGTTGGCTCAAGGCGTTCAACGAGGTCTTCACACCAGGGATGATAAGTCCGCCCTTGAAGGTATTGTTCTCATCGATGACACCAAATGTGGTGGCTGTACCGAAATCGATGACTATGGCAGGAGCCCCATGACAGGCAACGGCTCCGAGAGCATCGGCAAGACGGTCTTTGCCCAGCTGCGAGGGCGACTCGATATCGATGGTGATAAGACCCTTGGCATCATCGATACAGAAGAAATGTGGGTCGATGCCGGTAAGGTCGTTGATAGCCTGGGCCACATCATCGTCGACCTCAGGAACAACTGATGATATGGTTACACTCTCCACATCAGTCAGCTCTACACCGTATTTCCTCAGACCCTGCTTC
>Ga0247608_10005065_pt1 | contig 14407 bp, 10 predicted proteins | sample 176DNAGHGlowgp2_FD_193490 | JGI IMG/M metagenome (GOLD analysis project Ga0247608, IMG submission 193490) | Sheep rumen microbial communities from Palmerston North, Manawatu-Wanganui, New Zealand - 1766 DNA GHGlow gp2 | ecosystem: Host-associated > Mammals > Digestive system > Stomach > Rumen ...
ACCTTACATTTTGCAAGGAGGCGCAAAGGTAAGCATTTCAAAACCTCCGAGTGCCTAAACTGTGGTTAAACTGTTGAGAATATGGAGGTTTCCCAAAATGTTAACGGATTTTCGTGGACAGTAGTGAAACAAAAACTTAAATATTAATACTTAATGAAAATCTATATAACTAAAATATCATACTTAATAAAAAATATTGAATGTATAGGGTACAGATACAATAAAAATAATAATTATAAACATGTTACTACTTATATTATCTTCCTGTTTTTTGTCAAAAAAATATTGTAGTAGTATCGTTTACATAGGCTCCCGCCGCCTGAGGGGATAACAATATTAGTATTAATAAATCGGTACCCTCTACAGTCATTGCTTCTTAATTTTGAATCCTTTACGATACTCTTCATTATAAGTCTCAGTATCATATCCATTGGTATAGTTTTCTTCCACTTCTTCTTCCGAAAACTCTCCACCTCTTGTTAGGGTTATTTCATTACTCTTATACAATTCTTGAACATATTCCAATCCATGGGTAAAGTCAACGCCTGCTTTGGATGCTTGTGTACCGAACCAATATGCTCCATCTCGTCTCGCTCCTTCAATCAAGTAGTCAGGATGAAACCTTTTACAACGACTCTTCAACATGTTCATCACGCTTGCATCGCTTGGTATACCTACTGCTATCATAGGCTTTTCACGATTAATGATCGGTTGTTTTTGCTTAGCTGTATATGCATGATAACTCGATACTTTTACATCAAAAGCTGCATCATACGTAAAATGATAAGGCACAGGTGAAGGGTTAGTCCATACATCTGGATCATAGCACAGATAGTTACGACGAGACAAGTCCCTGCACCTTGGATCCGTTTTAATATAGGGAGTCTGGAACATGTGCATCAGTTGCTGATACATGTTGTCGTGCATCCCTGGATCTACGTTATCATGAAGTACCAATGCCTTCAGACCTCTTCCGCTAGGAGTACGATAAACCCACCCAACACAAGGAGTTGCCATCAGACGCATATACAAATCTGTATACTCTTTCTGTGAAGGGATGTGATCAAAATCCATAGCAGTAACATTATAGTACTTTACAATTCCATTATCATAAATGCCATTGAAGCTAACGGCGGGTAGTAACTGCTTTTTTGCGGATTGTAGATGTTTTTCATCTGGTAGATGCTGCATCAAGAGCGTAATATTTTTCAGTGAATCATAAATGCCTAAGCAAGTATCTTCAATGTAGTAGTCACCGTCACGTATGATTGTGATAGCGTCGTGCACTTTTATCGTTTTCAGCCCATGCTCCGTCCAATTTATTCGGCCGAACAATGTGATTTCAAAATTCATCATAATACAATTTTTTTCCTTTTGATTAGTTTTTGTTTACGAGTCACAAAAATATTGTATCTCAATTGTAAGAGTCTAAGGGCTTCTGATTTTCCTTTTTTTGCAACAAAAAAGGGAATCACCCTTGCGAGCGATTCCCCTCTTCCTTAGCTTTATCTATTATAAAAATTAATTAACTACTACTAATTGAAGCTGGGTGAGAAACTTTAGTTGGTAATAAAATATGTGAAATGATAAACTAAATACTTGTTTCTAAAAAAAGCATCTTTACCTTAAGCTCACGATGAAGTGATTCTGCTCTTATGCAGCCATACACAGTGGTTACTTCAGAAATATAAGTGAATCATCTTTTCAAGATTGACAATAGATAAAGAAAGCCCACTGATTCTCAGCGTAATGCTGGTCGTCAGTGGGCAAATTGTTCCCAAAATGAACCCTATAAGAAATGATGGGAACAATAGATGATTAAAACAGCCTTAGTTTTTGTATGTCTATTTCATGATTAAAGCTGTAAATAAGAATAAGGTGTGTAAATATCCGTTTATGTAGATAGTAATCCACCTACATCTACTGTCCCAGGATGATGTTCACCAGAGCAACCACGTCGCTGATATCGATGCCTTCGTCGTTGTTCACGTCTGCTTCGGCCTGATAGTCGGAGCTGCCGTTCAGGATGATGTTCACGAGTGCAACCACGTCGCTGATGTCAACAGTGCCGTCACCGTTCACATCGCCTTTCACGACTGCCAATTTCCATGTCACCGTAATCGTCACGTCGCTATCAGGCATGGTCAGCGTGTAGTTGTCACCTGCTGTGGTAAAAGTGACAGCGTTCTGATGGCTGTCCTTCGCCTCATAGCCAAGGAACGCATAGCCCTCTTGGTCTTCATGGCTGAGTGTGAGACTTACCACGTCGTCCTTGCCGTAGTAGAAATTGCCATCGTACTTGATGCCTCCGCCGCTATAGGCGGTGATGCCGCTGGTGGTATAATTTGTGTCGGAGCCAGTAGGCTGGATATGATTGATGGCCACATTCTCCCCAGCCACGATGCTGCGAGGTTGCGTGCCTTGGGCGGCACCAAACGCTGTGGTGTAGTAGCTATTTTTGATTTCAGCAGGCAGTTTGTCGTTATGCTGGCGACAGAAGGTGGCGCTGCCGCTGCTTGCCATGCTCTCACCCTCAGCGAGTGTTGCAGGAGCTACGAGGCAGTTGTTGATGTTAACAGTCTTGGCGTCGCCCTTCCATCCTACGAAGCAGCCGCCACTGCCGCCAGTTCCGTTCAGTTGGAGCAACTTGCCGTTGAAAAGGCATCCCTCGAAGGCAATGGTATAGGCTGATGCTCGGCTCCAGCCCACAAAACCACTAATGTTACCGATGGAACTGCTGACGCTGGCGCTGCTCTTGCAGTCGGTGAATGTGACAGCGTATTCGCAGAGGCCAACGAAGCCGCCCACCCTGTCTTTGTTGGAGTTGATGACCACATTGCTCGTGCAGTGCTCTACCTTGACATTCCCGAAGAGGTGGCCGATGAGTCCGCCCACACCTGGTTCGACACTTGAGTCGGCATATTTAACGTAGATATTGCCGTCAATGGTGAGGTTGCGGAAGACAGGCGAGGTGTTGCGGGCAGTCTCAACGAAAGGTGCTACAAACTGTTGTTGTTCGATAGGCGCATTGGGCGAGCCATACTGCACGGTGAGCGTATGGCCGTCCCCATCGAAGGTGCCGCAGAATTCATGGCCACTACTACCTGCCATGCGCGTCACGGTGATGTCCCTGCCGAGCTTCACGGTCTTGCCCGTGAAGCGATTGTAAGTGTCGTTGTCCTGAAGGGCATCACAGAACACTTCCCAGCCCAGATTGTTGTGGATAGTGTAGGTGTCGCCGTCTTGTGAGAAAAGGACGGAGACATCGACGATGTCGTTAGCATAGTTACTCCAATATTTTTTATAGGGATCGACACTGCTACTGGGCACATAGATTTTCCTGCTATCAATATTGTTGAAAAAAACACCGTCACCAATCATGGGTGGAGTCTTTGCGTTGACAAAGACATACTTCAAGGAGGAGCAAGCGCTGAACGCACCTTGCCCGATGCTCGTCACGCTCGAAGGAATAGCGATGGAGGTCAAGCCACTACAATTATAGAACGCATATTTACAAATTGTAGTTACGCTGTTGGGGATGGTCAAAGCCGTGATTTCTGTATTCTCATAATTGTAAATGTGATGAGCAAATTTTAAAGGATTTGAATCTTCATCATCGAAATAAATATTGCACCAAGCAGCTATATCCTTTACCATTACTTTTTTCAAGCCACTACAATTATAGAACGCACTGGTTCCGATGCTCTTCACGCTGGAAGGAATAGTGATGGAGGACAAGCCACTACAATTATAGAACGCACTCTTCCCGATGCTCGTCACGCTGTTAGGGAGGCTGACAGATGTCAGGGCGGTACATTCACAGAAAGCATTTTCGCCGATGTTCGTCACGCCATCGGGGATTTCAATCGACTTCAGGGAGGAGCAGGCATGGAAGGTACTTTCTCCGATGCTCGTCAAACTGTTGGGGAGGCTGACCGACATCAGGGATAAGCAGCCCCCGAAGGCAAAGATGCCGATGTTCGTCACGCCATCGGGGATTTCAATCGACTTCAGGGAGGAGCAGGCATTGAAGGCACTTTCTCCGATGCTGGTCACGTTGTCGGGAATGCGGACAGATTCCAGGGAGGAGCAGAACATGAAAATCCGTGTGCCGATGCTCGTCACACCATCGGGGATGTCTACCGACTTCAGGGAGGAGCAATAATAGAAGGCATAGTCTCCGATGTTCGTTAAGCTGTTGGGGAGGCTGACAGACTCCAGGGAGGAACAGTATTCGAAGGCATAGTCACTGATGCTCGTCACACCATCCTCAATGTTTACTGTTTTGATTTCTTCACGGTATAAATACCAGGGAACATCAGTAGGGACACCAAAAATAAAGTTCCTCATTGCTCCTGAGCCGCTGATGGTGAGGGTATGAGTGGACTCATTGTAGTAGTAGGTGACGCCGTTACCGCACGAGCCGCTATCGTCTGCCCATGCCGTCGTGGCAGTGAGCATCATCACGAGCAGCGTCAGTGCCACCCGTGTCATTAAGTTTGAATTCTTCATCATAGTTTTCATAAATTTATTCTTTTAATTCCTCTTAATAAATAGTGGCGTTAGTTAGTTTCCACATCAGCAGCACCATGCGACAGAAAAGCATGACTTTCATCTCATCACAATTTATTTTGCAAAAATACAAAATAATATGTATTTACATTCTCTTTCTTACAAATTTTTATGAACCAAAGGAAAAAACTTATAAACATAAATCCACCTTTCCAAATTATTATCATGACTAAAACCATCCGTAGTTCTTTCCAATGATTTTCACAATTCCAGCCGTGATTATTTCTCGGTGGGCTGCTATCCTATAAATATATAAGGTAAGAGCCGAAAAAAATCCCAAGTGAAGCCACCTGGGATTATCATTTGTTTATAGACTGTTTTTACTGGCCAAGAATCATATTGACAAGTGAAACTACGTCGGAAATGTCGATGTTGCCGTCTTTATTAATGTCAGCAGCCTGAGGTTTGAATGAAGTGGAAGATGTGTTACCAAGAATATGGTTTACCATTGCAACCACATCAGATATGTCAATCTCCTTGTCACCGTTCACGTCGCCCATTATATATGGACTTTCACCAGAAGTAAAGGTCATCTCTTCGCCATAGAAAGTATCACCTTCAGAGGTTCTAACGAATGTCACATAGCAATAAGTCGTCTCATATTCAAGGTTAGAAAGAGAAGCCGTCATCACTTGCTGACTGCCGCTAACCTCAATTGTCTTTGCATTGCTTGGCAGACTTGATATCATAGAAGGAGCTGACATCGCTTCTCTTGACTTTACGTCCTGAGACTGTTCCCAATAGGCAAATCCTTTCGACACCACATTGTCTGTACCTCTCTGTACATAGCCCTTCACTTCTGCAGAGTTGCCATTCACAGATACATTGGCGTAGGTGTGTACAGTCGGCTCGAAATATGATGTGTTCGTAGGGTCAATACCCATCCATTCACCATAATATGAATTGCCAGCATCTGATGTGTAATAAGGACGGTATTTCCATAGTTTCTCGGTATAGAGACTTCGGATATAACCCTCCATTGTACCATTGTAGAGATAAGCTGTTCCTGTGTTAGAAGGAAATTCGCTCGTATAGTCTATGCGTCTCCACTCAAAACCCACGTTGGTCTCTTCGTCATCCAAGTTCGATTCTGCTGCAACTATCACATTTCCTGCTGAAATCACTTTTGGTTGGGATGTGGTGAGGGTGAGTGATTTTGTTGTAAAAGTGACAGACTTTGAAATTCTTCCTCCTTCTTTTGTAACAATATAGAAAGTCTGGCTGTAAGATTTATTAGGATCTAATCCTGTATACTTTATAGGATTTTGCTTTGGATATCCGTCAAAACCACACTCTGTTATAGTTGCATCAATTATACTATAAGAGCCCGTCAGCAGAGCAGAAGACGAGCTGGTCGTTGCACTTACATTCAATGTGACAGGCACAGTTTGGAATGATTCAGTTGTTGACAACTTCTTGCCACTTGGTGTAACTATATAGTAGGTAAAATAATAAGTTCTTCCTGGTGCTAAACCTTTAACGTAAATCTCATTCTGTCCCTCATATCCTTCAAATCCACTACTAGCCATTACAGCATCACCCAGGTCAGACACGTAACCTTTTAGTCTCAGCGTTACATTTGTATTCTTGACAAGTTCGATATCTAAACTAATATTCTTTGTTGTCACGCTGATTTGATCGTCCCATTGCAGGTTTTCATAGACACCTGACAATGAAATAGTATATGAGGTATATGGATCCAAGCCTGTTATCTCTATGATATCATTCTGAGAATTATATGTAACGTCATTTAACACAGCCTTAACATTGGATACCATATTAGATGCACATAGAGTAATGGTACTTTGGGTAGTCCCAACTAAAGAACAAAGTGAAGGTATTGATTGGATTGACATAATTTTCCAACCTGTTGCTTGCTTGTATTTAGAAACAGAATTTCTAGGAACAATAGCTATCATATCCTTGTTAAATGTATACTCTGTAGCAGATGAAGGTGTCTCACTATTGCAATACACAGAGCACTTACAACCAGAGTATTTGCAACTTATTGTGTACCAATTCGTTTTGATTAAAACGGTAGAAAAATGATTGCGTGGATTTAATGAAGAATGAAAAAGACGAAGATTTAACATATTTAACCTTTATTAAATGGAAAGTAAAGAATCCGTTGATGTCATTATATGAAAAATATTACATGACAGTTTGTCACTAACAATGCCGTCAAAACTGACAAAACATGTATGGAAAAGAGTTATGATGAATTGGTATGAGATTTGCAAGAGCATCTATATATAATAATGTATATGCATACAAAGAAATTCAAAATATTATGTATTGATGGTGGAGGCATAAAGGGGCTTTATTCCGCTCGACTTCTTGCGAAATTCGAAGATGTTTTTGATTGTGTGATTTCTGATTGCTTTGATATGCTTTGTGGTACTTCTACTGGAGGTATCATAGCACTTGCTGCATCCCTAAAGATTCCCATGAGTGATGTGGTGAAATTTTATCAAGAGCATGGCCCTTCCATTTTCAATGAAAGAGCAAAACATAGATTGGGCGGTAGTGCATTTCTGCGCTCTAAGCAGATTGTATGTGGCGGAAAATACTCTGCGAAACCTTTACGTTCTGCTCTTGAGAGTGTTTTCGGAAATCGGACAATTGCAGAGAGTAATAATTTCCTGTGTATTCCAGCCTATAACACATTGACCGCAAATCCAAGAGTCTTCAAAAAAGACTTTGACAATTTCACAGAGGATGACCGCAAGAGTTATGTAGATATAGCATTGGCTACGTCTGCTGCACCTACATACTTACCCGTTATGGAAATTGAAGGAGATCAATTTGTTGACGGAGGATTGTGGGCAAACAATCCTATTCTTGTAGCTTTAACAGAATACTTGTATAAGTTTGCGCAGGATAAGCGCTTTGACGGACTCGAAATCCTTTCAATAAGTAGTTGTCAGAAAACGAAAGGAGAGAAACATCATAAGTTGAATAGGGCCTTTATTGATTGGTCTGATACGCTTTTTGATGCATATTCTATCGGTCAGTCGAAATCAACAATGGTTTTGTTGTCCAAACTGAAAGGTTTTTTGTCATTCCCATTCGATTTTCACCGAATTGAGAACATACCTTTATCTCCAGAACATGATAAAATAATCGATATGGATAACGCAAGTGAAGCCTCTATGAAACTTCTAGTAAAAATAGCAGATAATACGGCTATGAACGAAAAAATGCATCCAGAGATAGCACATTACTTCAAAACAAATAAAACATTGAATCCAAAAGACTATTAATATGGCAAATAATCATGAACAGTTTAAGGCGTTTCACGATGCTATAAAGGCAACTTCAACGCGACGCAAGACTCTCAAAAAAAACCGAGATGCCTTGAGAGAGAGAATTAAGAAGTATTTCAAAGATAATCACAGTGATTATATTCAACCGACCTTTTATTGGCAGGGGTCATATGCTATGTACACGCTTCTTAACCCAATTAAGGACGAAAATGGCTTAGGCGCATATGACCTCGATGATGGAGTATATTTTGAAAGCGATGACATAAATGACCGCAAATCAATTGACTGGTATCATCAGGAAGTATATGAAGCAGTTAAAAACCATACAGAGAATGGAGCTGATGATATCGATCCTTGTGTAAGAGTACAATATGCCGATGGTCACCACATAGATCTCGCTATCTACTTTTTGCATACTATCAAGGATAAGACTATGCTTGCTCATAGGGCTGAGCCATGGCATGAATCCAATCCAGACGAAATGATTAGTTGGTTTAGTGATGAGTGTAATGATAAAACTAAACTACGAGAGCTAGTTCGTTTCATGAAGGCATGGTGTGAATACAAACGTGGTGAAGGAACTAAAATGCCAAGTGGGTGTATCATGTCTATGCTTACATCTAAGTATTATCAATGGAATGACGAAAATCGTTATGATATTGCCATGAGAGATATACTGACGAACATGTATGATGACCTCAGTGTAGAAGGGCATTTCCATTGCTGGAGACCAGTCGCTCCTTATGAGGACCTGTTTAGCAATTATACCAAAGGCAGAAAAGATACTTTTTTAAAAGAACTTAAATCATTTAAGGAGGATGCCGAGAAGGCTATAGCCAGTAAGAATCAACACGATGGATGCGTTAGATGGCAAAAACATTTCGGAAACAGGTTCAGTTGTTCAACGGCCAAAGATATTGACGAGGATGCCTCACAGCAGAGATTTTCAGGCACGATAAACAAAAACAGCCAGTATGCCTGATGTTGAATCATTATTAGGAATCTGTTTTATTGAACTTTCAAAGGAGTACGATATAGAAGAGGTTAATAGCATTCCGCGACTGGAGCATTTAACTCGGACACGTATTTGGAAAGTTCAAATACCTGCATTGGTGTCGGGTAATGCCGAAGACATAGAGACCTATATCCGATTTCCCGAAGACTTTCCCTATTCAATGCCATGCGTGATTATACCAGATGATCGGTTCAGGTATCTGCCCCATATATCTGTAAAAACACGCAAATTGTGTTTGTATGAGGATGGCGAAGTTTATGATGCAGACAATATTGAAGGATTAATACGTGACAATATCGACAGAACGAGAAGGTGGATTGAGAAGTATTACGGTCGAGACAACTCCGATGAATATGCTAAAGAAATCAAGAGTTATTGGAATGAAGAATATGATGGAGAAAATAATGTAGATGACCATTGGATTATGTTAGGCGATATACCGACAGAAACCTGTGAAATGCCAGGTGTAGCTTATGTTGTCAAGAACATAAAAGATGGAAGTACGTATATAAAGAGCGTTGTTGCATCTGATGAGGACGATAAAACAATAGCAAGTCTCAAGTTACAGCATAAGACAAAAGACATTTCTGTTCTCTATATTGCCTCTTTACAAATACCCAATATGCCTCCATTTTGCATGACTGGCCAAGAAGTGATAGACAGGATAAGTGATGATGAAGACCGAAAGACGTTCAAAAAATACCTCAACCACGTTAAAAAAGTGAATGTATTCTTTCCGATAGGATTGAATTATGCCGTAGGCGGCATCTATATACACGACCTGAAAGTTAACAGGAACGGCTATCGGAAAGGAGCACTAACCTCGTTCAAAGTGTTGACATCTTTTGAAAATAAAAACAAAAAACTTGATAGGCTATATGTTTCGGTATATTCTGACCAACGAATTGCAGAACGGACTGCTGGGACAATGATGATGGAGAAACGTTTTTTGTTAGCTGGACTTGGCAGCGTAGGTAGTAACCTATGCTACTTTCTTAACGGTTATAATAATGCCACGTTTACCCTGACAGACAGAGATTGGCTAACAGTTGATAACATAGGGCGACATCTTCTCGGTTTTGAGTACATTGATCAACACAAGTCGTATGCCGTTGCACATTATCTACGGCAATACAGACCAGACAGAAAAGTACAAGCAATACTAAAGAACTTACAGGAACTGAAGGAAGAAGAACTCAACAAAGCTTGTGCAATATTTGTTTGTACAGGTGATATTATGTCAGAAAAATGGCTTTTGAGCCAGATGACTGAAGGAAATATAAGAAAACCAGCATTTATACTATGGCTGGAACCTTACGGAATATCAGGCATCATGATATATGTTAATCCAGAAGATGATGAGTCTGTTAAACGATTGAGAGAAAAAGCCAATAACAGCTTTATGGATTATTGTTTGATAAAGCGAGAAGAATATGAAGATGGAGATAAACTCACGAAGCATGATGCTGGATGCAACGGTAGTTATTCGCTGTATTCTGCCAATGATGTGACCATGTTTCTCTCTTCAATGTTCCCTATCATAGACAAATTATTAGAGCAACCATCAGAATCAAAATGTTACCGATGGGTAGGAAATACAAATATAGCAATGGAAAAAGGCGTAAACCTTGTGTTATCGTTGGGGTCGTCAAAAAACACTTTGCAAGAACTGCCAGTGTGAATGTTGATGATTATCACTTCGAGATAAAACAAGAAGTAGTCGATGAATTAAAAAGCAATGCTCAGCGTGAAGGAAACGAGCTTTGCGGAGTACTGATGGGGGCGCAGGTGGGTGATAAACGTTACAGGATCTGTAAGATTTCGCCACCATGTATAAAAAGTCACACCCGTTGTGGCTGTGAGCGAGATGCTGCAATGGCGAATCATTTTATTGAAGAAGACTACAATCTGTCTGAACATACGCGTTTCTATATTGGAGAGTGGCATACACATCCTGAAGATAATCCCACACCATCGGCAATCGACTATAACTCTATTATAGACAATTATCAAACAGCGTCACTTGTGGTACCATTTTTGCTTATGATTATAGTTGGAACAAAATCTTTCCATATCAGCATATATAATGGCGATAAGTTTATAAAAGTAGAACCAGAGGTGGTGTGATAAAACAAAATATTTTGACAAAACAATGAAAAAATAACACGGTTTTTACTTAATCCAACAATTGAATACAGAAGATGAATATTTAATGTTATTAACCCTTTTTAGACTACAATTTGATTAATGATGGTGTAAAAGTATAAAGTTGAGATTGTTTAATTTTGTTCACATTTATACCAAGATTAATAAGTTTTTTAGCAATCTTATTGACTGTACTAGTATCTAGTCTTGGGTCAATGACAAAATCGTCAAACATCGTCGCTGGTGTTATATCATAAGATAAGCCTTCTCCCATGTCTTGATCATGCATGATAATAATACGAACTTCACTTTCATGTGAGAAAGGCTTACGTTTTTTATATAACGATGGAACAATATTATTACCGATATCCTGAGCTGTATGCATATGTAGTCCTTTTATCCACTGCAAAATCTCTTTTTTATAAACATATTCTACTGAACCAATAGATGTTGTTGCCATACAATCATCTGAAGTATATACAGCATCAAATAGTCTTTGGGCAGTTGTTTTTATTCTAATGGCAATATCATTCATTTTACTGGGGTTTGAATAAATTCTCCACATTGCATCAGATTCACTTAGTAAAGTCCAACACTGACCATATATTTGATCCATTAAATTGTCTGCACTCAAATGTCTGTTATCATACATGAAGTCCTGTTTTAACAGAAAATTTTCATACGTATCTTCCCATTTTTTCACTTTTCCCACATATAGTTTTTGGGTCTTAAGCATGGTAATTACATACTTCAACGGTATATATTTATAAACAGGTCTACTCAGATCTAAACCATTTATAACACGTTGCATCTTGAAATAGTCATTGATAGCCATAATAATTTGTTATTAAGAAATCTTTAAAAATCTACACGCATTATTTGTAGATATATTATAAATACTATTCATATATAAACAGTTCCTCCATGGTAATCGGTATCGGTGATATTTCCGAATACATATTCTCATGGAGTCCATATGTGGTCACGAGACTTACTTGAATGCCACCTTTGTGTCCTGTCTCCTTTTGGAAGGTTTCCATACGTCTAACGATGTTTCTATACTCCTTTTCGCTAAGAATATAATCATCCTTGGAATATTTCATTTCACAGATGGTCACGATGCCGTCAGCACGATCTATAACCAAGTCAATCTGAACGGCAGGTTGGCTGTTCTGACTGCGCCACGCATAGTATTCATGCCTAATGGCATCAAGACGTAAACCATGTACAATCTGCCTTACATGCCACAGACATACACGTTCAAAAGTCAGTCCATACCAATTGTTTTGCTCTGGAGTACCGAGTGTATTGCGCCAAAAATGTTCATCTGTCACTCTGCGAGTGCCAAACCGATAGTGGAATAAAGAAAAGAAATCTACCAATTGATAGATGCCATTTTTCTGTAATGTGCCATTATTGTATCTGCGTACAAAGTCACAATGCTCCAGATCATCCAACATGTCACTAAGATGACCATTATCAGGAATCTTTAATTCATTCGCTATTTCTGTTCGAGTGTATCCGTCACGACGCGTACTAAGCAAGCGTACTATTTCCATATAAGACTCAGCATTCTTAAACAAAGAGTTGAAGAGCCTTTGGTATTCATTTTCCAGTTCTGGCTCAGCGGAAAAGAAGAGCGTATCTATATTGTCAGGGACATTCTTCTTTGCGTCAAGCAAACTCAAATAATAAGGTACACCACCAAGCACCATGTATGCCTGCAACACTGCAATTCTTGGCCAGCGGAATTTTCTGCTTTTGAGATATTCTTCTGTTTGCCCAAGAGAGAACGGACGGAGGTGCATGGTGTGAGTAGCACGTTTATGAAGCCCTGCTTTATTGTTAACGATATTACGCATCATCCATGATGTGGCAGAGCCGCATACCACAAAATATATATTGTCAATCCACGATGCACGGCTATTCCAGAACAAGTCTAATGCTGGCAGGAATCCTGAGCGATGGGTGTCAAAACATGGCAGTTCGTCTATGAACACGACCAATCGACGTTTGCGATTCCTGTTCTTGCGTTCTAACAATTCTGCAAGTTGAGTAAAAGCCTCAATCCACGAAGTTGCCTTATTTCCTTTGTGACCATATCGCACCAACGCATTGTGGAAAGCCTCCATTTCCGTTTCTCGCGAACCGTCAATGACTCCAGTAGCATAAAAGTCAAACTGATCCTTAAAGAAACTCCGAATTAGGAAGGTTTTGCCAACACGACGTCGACCATACAATGCAATAAATTCACTCTTCCCCGACTCCATATAGTCAGCGAGTTTACCAAATTCCGCTTCTCTTCCAATAATCTTTTCCATCTGCTTCAACTCAAGTTATTATATCTAGGCAGGAATGATAGAAAAATCCACATCATGCCTAATTTGCTGTTGCAAAGATACAAATAATAATTAGAATCAAAAATATTTCGGGCGGAAACTTGAGATTTTTTAATGTTTCCGCCCGAAATAAGACCTCAAAAGTAGCATTTATATTACTTTCATCATCTTATATACCTTTGAATATTAAGTAATAATTCAAAGGTCACGTACTTATGACTTATTATTAGCTTTTGAAAATAATCAATAGCACAGGGATTTAATCATTGAATACGGGCGGAAACTGCAAAAAATTGCATATTTCCGCCCAAGATATGACAGAACGGTCAAGCAATGACAAAGAGAAAAAAGTATAGAATCAACTCATAGACTTACTTTGGTTAATTTGATTGGTTTGTTCCAATTTACCCGATTCCGAATGCCAGATTATATAAAAATCGTAAAATAACAACGGTTTTCACAATGTTTCTGCTCGTAATCCAATAAAATTATATAACTTTGCGTCTAAATTAAACAAATTCAAGAACTATGGCTAAGATAAATCGCTTAAAAGTAGTGCTCGTTGAAAAAGAGAAGAGCGGCAAGTGGTTGGCAGATCAATTAGGGAAGTCAACATGTACTGTTAGCAAATGGTGTAGTAATACAACACAGCCAGATTTGCAAACTTTGGATAAAATTGCCAAGTTGCTTGATGTTAATGTCAAAGAACTTTTAAACGATACCGAAAAGATTTAATAATATGGCTGCAATAAATGACTTGATTGCTCGAATACAAGACCCAGACCTTCGCCAGCGAATTGAAAAAGAGGTGAAGGAGTTAACAAAGCAGAAGAAATTCGGTCTTGTTTTTGAGAACCATATACCAGAAATGACTTTACTCTACGACTATCCTATCAGCCGTGGATGCAAAGTTATTCGCAAGTCTGATGATGACAAGAAACTCTCAGAGGATATACTTTGGGAGGTAAAGAATATAAGCAGGGGAAATGCCACTTGTGTACATACTGTTACGAATGAGGAACAGACTTTTAATATTTCTGACCTTATTTGTGTGGCAAAGAATGGCGAGC
>Ga0247608_10005070_pt1 | contig 14398 bp, 8 predicted proteins | sample 176DNAGHGlowgp2_FD_193490 | JGI IMG/M metagenome (GOLD analysis project Ga0247608, IMG submission 193490) | Sheep rumen microbial communities from Palmerston North, Manawatu-Wanganui, New Zealand - 1766 DNA GHGlow gp2 | ecosystem: Host-associated > Mammals > Digestive system > Stomach > Rumen ...
CTGGGCTATGGAGCCGGGACTGGACTCTACGTCCTCGGTGGCTATGGTCTGTATAGAGTCGATGACGAGCAGGTCGGGCTGCACGTCCTTGGCATGCTCGAAGACTTCCTCAAGGGAGTTGGAACAAAGAATGAGGAAGTTGTCGGCGACGGCATCGTCGGCTGCTGTGGAGGCGGTGTCATGGGCATTGGCATGGGGGGCTGAGAGTCGCTGGGCGCGCATCTTGAGCTGGTGGGCACTCTCCTCGCCACTGACGTAGAGTACGCGCTTGTCGGTCAGTGCCAGCATGGTCTGCAACGACAGCGTGGACTTGCCTATGCCGGGCTCGCCGCCCAGCAGAACGATGCTGCCGGGCACCAGCCCGCCGCCCAGGACACGGTTCAGCTCCTGGTCGTGCATGTCGATGCGCGGGTCGTCGTGTGAGGCGATGTCGCGCAGCCGGAGCACGCGCCCCGTGCCGGCGGCCAGCGTCTGCGACGTGGCACCGCGGCCCAGCGTGCGGCGCGCATCGGCGGCCTTGACCGATGAGGCGGCCACCTTAATTTCCTTAAACGTGTTCCACTGTCCGCAGGCCGGGCACTTGCCTATCCACTTGGCTGACTCCTGTCCGCAGTTGGAGCAGACGTACATGGTCTTGTCTTTTGCCATAACAAGTGCAAAGGTACAAAAAAGTTTAGACTTATGTGGTAAGAGTTGGTGGAATTTTTGTACCTTTGCAACGAAAATGAAGAATTGGATGATGTTTTTAGGCTGTCTGCTGCTGTTATCGGCTTGCGGACAGTCGTACGAAGAGACGAAGCGCCTGTCGCGTGAGCAGCGTCGAGCCGCGGCGCGCCGTGACTCTGCGGCGCTGAAGGTGGCGGTGATGCCTACGCTGGACTGTCTGCCTTTCTACGTGGCAGAGCACTATGAGCTGCTGGACACGCTGCGCGGCGGGGTGCGGCTGAAACAGTTTATGGCACAGATGGACTGCGACACGGCGCTGCAGCGCGGCCGCGTGGAGGGTGCAGTGAGCGACCTGGTGCGTGCCAAGCTGATGGAGCGCCAGGGCCTGAAGTTGCGCTACATGACCGCTACCAACGGCCACTGGCAGTTGGTGACAAACCGTAACGCCCGTGTCCGTCAGCTGAAGCAGCTGGACGACAAAATGGTGGCTATGACGCGGTTCTCGGCCACCGACATGCTGACGGACCGCGTGGTAGACTCGGTGAAGCTGGACCGCGACCGCGTGTTCAAGGTGCAGATAAACGATGTCGGCATACGGCTGCTGATGCTGCAGAACAACGAGATGGACGCCCTGTGGATGTCCGAGCCGTGGGCTACGGCGGCGCGCACGCTGAAGAATGCCGTGGTGTACGACACGCAGAAGGAGGACCTGAGGCTTGGCGTGGTGGTATTCCGCGAGAAGGAGATGCAGCATCCTGAGCGCAGCCAGCAGCTGGCGTTGCTGGTGAAGGCGTGGAATCAGGCCTGCGACTCGATTAATAAGTATGGGGTGCGCTACTACCGCAATCTTATTGTACAACGGTGCAAGGTGAAGGGCAATCTCATAGACTCGCTGCCCGACCGTGTGCGCTACGAGCACGCCGTGGGGCCGCGCCAGAAGGAGGTGGAAATGGCCGAGAAATGGCTTAAGACGAAAGGAAAGTAAAAAGACGATGGGAACGACAGACATAGCGCTGCGGCGCGTTTTCGAACAGCTCATAGAGGGCAATGCCGGACTGGCCATCATGGAGGCCGTAGCGTATCTGGCCTCGTGGCCTAACCCGCAGACGCAGGAGCGGCTGGAGGTGCTGAAGGACGAGTATCGGCTGATGGAAGACTACTGGGCAAAGGGTGTCAACGACCCGCAGCTGCTGGAACAGTACCAGCGACTGCTGCAGCGTACGTACGTGCTGTGCGCCAATATGGCCATACACCGCCACCAGCAGTCGTCGTCGTACCTGCAGAACCTGTCGCGGCAGGTACGTGCGGCGGGGTCGCAGTGGTCGCTGACAGCCATCAGACAAGAGATGGAGTCGTTTGTGGCCGACGTGGCCATGCTGGAGCTGGAGCCCGAGGCGCAGCGCAGGCAGAAGAGCCTGGACCTGCACCAGCGCCACCGCCAGCAGATGAACGCTCTGTTCAACTACATCGTCACGTCGCGTATATGGACCGACGGGGTGGGCGAGGCCATGCAGGACATGCTGCTGTCGCCGACCATTGACAGTATAGACCAGCAGCTGATGGTGACAGGTATCACGCTGTCGCTGATGAACAGGTTCGACTGGGTGAAGTTCCGCCTGCTGACTAACGTGTATCAGCAGTCGCAGGACGAGGAGGTGAGGCAGCGCGCACTGGTAGGATGGGTGATGGGCATCGACGACGACTTCCTGAACGTCTATCCCGAGCAGCGCGAACTGGTGGGCAGGCTGTTGCAGTCGAAGCGTACCTGCCGTGAGCTGACCGAGCTGCAGATGCAGCTGATATACACCATGGACGCCGAGAAGGATACTTCGACCATCAGGGAAGAGATAATGCCCGACATCATGTCGAACAGCCAGTTCCGTATTACTCCCGACGGCATAGAGGAGGCCGAGGACGACGCGCTGGAGGATGTGCTGCACCCCGATGCCGCCGAGCAGCGTATGGAGAAGCTGGAGGCCTCGTTCCAGCGTATGATAGACATGCAGCGCCAGGGGGCTGACATATACTTCGGCGGCTTCTCGCAGATGAAGCGTTTCCCCTTCTTCTACGACATGAGCAACTGGCTGGTGCCCTTCTACCTGCAGCATCCCGATATTGCAAGTTATATGGAACGCCTGGAAGACAACAGTACGCTATGCACGCTGCTGGAGAAGGGACCGTTCTGCAACAGCGACAAGTACTCGCTGGTCATGGTCATGCAGCAGGTGGTGGACAAGCTGCCTGAGAGCGTGCGCAAGATGATGCAGCAGGGAGAGGCGCAGCTGGACGCCATAGAACAGTCTGACCAGCGGCAGCCGGCCTACGTCAGGCGTGTGTACCTGATGGACCTGTACCGCTTTTTCAAGCTCTTTCCAAACAGGGCGGCGCTGTGCAACCCGTTCGATGCTGTAGAGAACGAACTGGGCATGTGTCTGTTCTTCAGCTCGCAGCTCTTTAGCGGCACACCGGCGGAGGAGCAGAAACGTGCCGTGGTACCCGTGCTCTTGAAGCGGGGCTTCAGACATGCCGCAGAACAGCTGCTGGACAGCTTTGCCGACGACATGCGCGATGTGCAGTACTGCCTGTGGAAGAAGGACTATGACGCCGCCCTTGCGCTGGAGCCCGACAACGAACGGGCATTGCGCGGACATGCACGCGTCATGTTCGGGCGCAACGACTTAGAGCAGGCCCTGGACGACTATGAGCATTTGCTGATGCTACGTCCGGGCAATACGCTTTACATGCTGAACAAGGCTGTATGCCTGCTGGCCATGAAGGACTATGAGAGCGCTCAGCAGGTGTTGTTCCAGCTGAATTATGAACAGCCTGACAATGTGCAGGTGAACCGCACGCTGGCATGGACCCTGACGTGCGACGGCAAGCTGGAGCAGGCAGAACGGCTGTACGGACAGATTCTGGCCGACGCGGGCACCACCAGCGAGGACATGCTGTACCACGGCTACTGTCTGTGGCTGCAGGGACGCCGACAGGAAGCGGCAAAGAGCTTCCAGAACTATATGGAGGAGGAAAAGATGGACGCAGACGACTTTAGCTTTAAGGAATTGGACCTCCTGCGTCATTTTGGCATCGGCGATATTGACATCAAACTGATGCAGGGGCTGGTGCTAAGCTAAAGGAAGGGCTGCAGCAGGTGGGCGAACCAGCCGAGGAACTTCTGCCAGCCCGAGCGGAACTCATCCCACGACTGGTCGGTAAGGAGGAACGACTGTTGCTTGTCGCGCCAGAACATGTCGTCGAGCTCGCGGGTGGTGGCAGGGTCAACGATGACGGCGTTCTCCTCGAAGTCGCACTTCAGGCTGCGGGCATCGAGGTTGGTGCTGCCCACGGTGCAGTAGCGACCGTCAATCATCATAATCTTTGAGTGGTGGAAACCGGGCTTGTAAAGCCATACCTTGGCGCCGCGCTTCTGGAGCTTGCGGGCCTGGTAGAGGGCGCAGTCGGGGGTAAGGGGGATGTCGCTCTTGGAGGACAGCATGATTTCTACCTTCACGCCGCGGCGTATGGCGCGGGTGAGGGCGCGCGTGAGCTTGGGGATGAGCGTGAAGTAGGGGTTGATGATGTGTATGCTGTCCTGCGCATGGTCGATGGCACTGATGTAGAAGGTGCGCATAATCTTGGGCGTGACGTAGGGCTCACGGTTAATGATGCCGACCATCTTGCGGCCCGCGGTATAGGTGGTGTCGGGCTTCAGGCCGTGGAATTCCGTAAGGGTGCCGCCGCGGTAATACTTCATGCCGTGTACGTTCTGACCTGTGGTGCGGTTCCAGATGCGCAGGAAGATGGCCTGTAGCTGGTTGACGGCGTCGCCCTCGATGCGGCAGTGCATGTCGCGCCACTGGCCGACCTGCTCGGTGCCTTTGATGTAATAGTCGGCGACGTTCATGCCGCCGGTGTAGGCTATGCGCCCGTCGATGACCACGATTTTGCGGTGGTCGCGACCGAAGATGTGGTTGACCCACGGGAAACGTATGGGCGAATACTCCACGATGTCGATGCTGTCGGCGCGCAGGGCCTTGAGGTGGTACTTCTTCAGCGGCTGGTTGTTGCTGTCGTTGCCGAAGCCGTCGAACATGGCGCGCACCTCGACACCCTCGCGACGCTTCTCGCGCAGCAGGTCGAAGAGTAGCGAGGCAATGGAGTCGTTGCGGAAGTTGAAGTACTCCAGATGTATGCTGCTGCGTGCCTGACGGATGGCCTTGAACATGTCGTCGAACTTTTGTTGTCCTGACATGAGCAGGGTCACGCTGTTGTCGTAAGAGAAACGTATGCCGTTCTGACGGAGGGTCTGGACTATCAGTGAGTCGCTGGTGTGTGCCCATAGCTGCCATGAGAGACAGCAGCTAAGGCAGAGCAAGAGAAAGCGTCGTAACATGCTGGTGGCTTATCTCTTGTACTTGACACGGTACTCCAACGGGGTCATGCCGAACTTCTCCTTGAAGATGGCCGCAAAGTTCTCGGCGGTCATAAAGCCTACGTTGATGGCTAGCTCGCTCATGTTGAGGTTGGTGTTGACCAGCAGGGTGCAGGCATGCTTCAGACGGAGGTCGCGCACGATTTCGGCCGGTGTCTTGGCTGTCAGGGCGCGTATCTTGTGGTAGAACGGAACGCGGCCCATGCCCATGGCGGAGGCCATCTCGTCGAGACTGATCTGGCCACGGCTCATGTTCTGAAGTACGAACTGTTCGACGTTGCGCATGAGCTGCTGGTCCATGGCGTTGCTCATGGAGTAGTCGCCAATGGTCTGGTCGTCGTAGTATTGCTTCATCAGCATCATGCCCTTGCTCAGCGGGGGCTCCTGCTCGGCGGCAGCGGCCTGGGCTTCCACTTCGTGGGGAGCCTGCTCGGTGCTGCTCTTGCTCTCGAGGGCCTTGTCTTCCTGTATGCCCTGCACCTCATCGTAGTTGAACGATGCCGTAGTCATACTGGCGTTGCGGCCTTCCAGACGGCGCGTCTCGCGACCCTCGATGGTGTTGTACTCCACCTCGATGGGGCCAAGGCCCATGAGCTTGTTGAAGCGCATGACGGCCTCCTGTATGTTGAAGGGCTTGGCCAGGTAGTCGTCGGCAGCCAGCGTAATGTTCTGGTCTACCATGTCCTGCTGGGAAAGCACGCCATCGGTGAGCAGCACGAACTTGGTCTTGCTGCGGCGCGGGTCTTGCTTGAACTGGTTGCACAGTTCGCTGCCGCTCATGTAGTCCATGTCCTGTTTGCACACCACCAGGTCGGCGTTGAGCATTTCTATGTCGGGAAGGGCGCTCTTGATGTTGTCGTAGGCGTGGAAGTCGTAGACCTCATGCAGGTGAGCACGCATGAAGGTAAGGAACTCGTGGCTGCTGTCGATGAAGATGACCACGAACTTCTTCTGGTTGGTGTCGAAGCGCAGTGGTTTGATGTCGGCGGTGAGCTCCTTGACGGAGGGGTCGGAAATAAGGGCTACCTCGCCGTGGTCGTTGAGCTCCATCTTGTCCTTGGCGCTGGACTCGGCTTTCTTCTCGGGGTTCTCGAGTGTGGACTGCATCTCAGATATGCGGGTGATGACCTGCAGCAGCTGGAAATGCAGTGAGTTGAGCTGTTCCTGGCTTTCGGCGTTGTTGGCCGTCATGGCCAGGTTGCCAATGATGGACGTCATGCGGGCCATGGGCTGGCGCAGGTCGTCGCTGGTGTTCTTGATTTCCTCGCGCTGGCGCTTCAGCTCGTCGATGACGGTACGCTTGCCGGCCCACATCTTCTTGAGCTTCTTGTAGCCATAGCGCCAGATGAGCAGCACGACGATGGCGATGATGACGTAGACGGTGAGCATCCACCAGGATATCCACCAGGGACGCTCGATGGTGATTTCAAGGGTACGCTCCTGATTGCTGAGTGCTCCGTCGGCACTGACGGCCTTGACGTGCAGGGTATAGGTGCCACTGCTGAGGTCTTCGAAGCGTACGCCGTGCAGCAGTGCGTCGCCGTTGCGCCAGTCGTTGTGTAGGCCTTCCATCCAGTACATGAACTGCAGGCGCTCGCCCTGGTTGTAGTTGCCGGCGGCGAACTTGATGGTGAAGCTGTTCTGTGAGTTGGCAAGTACCAGCTTGCTGCTCTCGTTGAGGGCCTGTGCCAGCAGGACGCGGCCTTCGTATTCGTGGCCGGTCTTGATTTCCTCCTCGCCGACAAAGAGCTGTGTCAGCATGACGCGGGGCAGTGCATCTTCGTCGTTGCGTCCGCCCTGACGCACCCAGTTGACGCCGTACAGACCTCCGAAGAGCACTACGCCGTCGTGGCGTGTCGTGATGGCGCCCATGTTGAACTCGTTGCTCTGCAGACCGTCGTAGACGCTATAGTTGTAGAGTCCGTAGTTGAAGGTGCCGTCCTCGTAGTTACGCTGTATGACGATACGGCTGATGCCGTTGCTGGTGGAGACCCAGATGTTGTGGTTCTTGTCTTCGGCAATACCGCAGATGGAGTTGTTGCACAGTCCGTCCTTCTCGGTGAGCTGGTTGAGCTCGTCGGTCTCCAAGTTCAGTATGTTGATACCTTCGCGGGTACCCACCCAGATGAGTCCGCGCGAGTCTTCGTAGACTTGGGTGATGTAGTTGTTGGTGAAGGGCTTTATGTTGGTGGAGTTACCGGTCAGCACCTTCTTTTCACGGGTGGAGAGGTTGAGCACGATGAGTCCTTCAGAGGTACCGATGAGCATGTTGTTGTTCTTACCGTAGCAGAGCGCCGTGATGCTGTTGGTGTTGAGCATGCCGTTCTCGCGGGTGTAAGAGGAGAAGGTGTTCATCTTTGGATTGTACACCTGCAGTCCGCCGCTGGTGGCTATCCACAGGTTGCCTGACTTATCGCTGCAGAGTGCGTTGATGTGGTCGTCGATGAGTGTCAGCGAGCTGTCGCGGGCCATGGAGTAGATTTTGCCTACGCCGTTCTGGATGCGCGTCAGACCGTTCTGCTTGGAACCTACCCAGAGGCTGCCGTCGGGGGTAGTAGCCATGCACGACACCTTGTTGCTGGCCAGCGTGCCACTGTAGCCGACAACGCCCTTGGAGCCGGTTCCGTACCAGATGGTGCTGTCGTTGGTCTGGGCTATGGCGGTGACGTCGCCCAGCATGTTGGTGGAGAACTTGTAGATGTTGTCGCCGTAATAGGCTACGCCGGACTTCTCGGTACCTACCCACAGCAGGTCGGTGTCGTCTACGTAGAGGCTTTGTATGCTGATGTGGGAGTCGTTGACCCGGTGGTCGTTGATGCTTCGGGGCTCTACTTCCTCCATCTCGTGGTTGTTGACGTGGGTGCGGATGAGGCCGGCCCGGTCAGTACCTATCCAGATGTTGCCGCGGCTGTCGCCAGCCATGCCGTTGACACTGTGGTCTACGGCAATGCCGGTAAGGCCGAGACGGTCGCCGATGCTGGTGTCCCAGGTGTCGGCATTCTTGTTGTAGACCATGAGCGTGCCTTGGCCGTAGAGCCACACGTTGTCGGCCTGGTCGGCAAAGACCTTGAGTGACTTGCTGGTGCGCAGGTGGTTGTCGGCAATGTGGTTGCTCTGCCATACGGTGTGCTGCTGGTGCATGATGTCGCAGCATACCAGGCGGCCGTCTTCGTAGACGAGGATGACGCCGTCACGGCATTCGCCGATGGATACGATGTTGCCCTGTGGTATGCCGTGGGCATCGTTGGTGTAGGAGAACTCGTAGTCGGTCTGCTGCTGCATGTTGTAGGCAATGACTCCCTTGTTGGGTATGGAGGCCCAGAAGTTCTTGTGCTGGTCGACGTAGACGACGTTGGGACGGCCTACGATGCCCATGCTGGCGTACACCTGCTTGAGGTCGCGTTCGAAGCTCTCGCTCTGCGGATGATAGATGCAGAAGCCTGCGGTGGTCTCTATCCACAGATTGCCGTCGAGCATCTCTTGAATGCTGAGTATGTAGCTGTCGGGCAGTGACGAGCCGTCCTGTGAGTTGGCCTGGAAGTTCTTGAAGGTGTAGCCGTCGAAGCGGTACAACCCTGCCGGGGTGCCAAACCATACGTAGCCGCGCTGGTCTTTCAGTATGCAGTTTATCTGGCTGCTGATAAGTCCGTTGCGTGCATCGAGAGTCTTGAACAGGTAGACGCCTGCTGCTGCCAGTGGCAGGGCAAGCATGAGGACTAAAAGTATCTTCTTTAGCTTATTCATAGTCTTCTGTTGTTTATAGTACGCAGGCGTAGCGGTCGACGATGCCGAGCAGGTGGTTGTCGGTGTCGACGACGAGTACGTTGTGTATTTTGTTTTGGTTCATTATATGTTGTATCTCTGATATCTTGGTCTGCAGTGAGACGGTCTTGGGCTGCCGGGTCATAATGTCGGCCACGGTACGGTTGAAGAACTCGGCTTGCCAGCGCTCCATGGCGCGACGTATGTCGCCGTCGGTGATGAGGCCGCTGACGATGCCGTCCCTGATGGCAACGCCCAGTCCCAGCTTGCCTTTGCTGACAAGGATGATGGCCTGGCCAAGGTGCATCTCTTCGGTAAGCAGGGGCAGGTCGTGGGTCAGCATGACGTCCTGTGCTGTAGTGAGCAGGCGTTTGCCCAGCTCGCCGCCCGGGTGGAACATGGCGAAGTCTTGGGGCTGGAAGTGACGGCGCTCCATCAGTGCCACTGCCAGGGCGTCGCCCATGACCAGCGTTGCGGTAGTGCTGCTGGTGGGGGCCAGATTCAGCGGACAGGCTTCTTTCCTGACGCTGATGCTGAGGTGGCAGGTGGAGTATTTTGCCAGTAGTGAGGCGGGATTGCCTGTCATGGCGATGATGGGTATCTGCATGTGCAGCACCATGGGTATGAAGCGCAGCAGTTCGTCGGTCTGTCCGCTGTTGGAGATGGCTATTACCACGTCGCCTCTTGACATCACGCCCAGGTCGCCGTGGAACACGTCGAGGGGGTTGATGAAGAACGAGGGTGTGCCGGTGGAGGCCAGCGTGGCTGCTATCTTGGCCCCGATGTGGCCGCTTTTGCCTACGCCTGTTACAATAACCTTGCCGTGGCACTGCATGATGAGTTCCACGGCACGGTCGAAGCCTGAGTCCATCTGTGGTATCAGGTCAAGCACGGCTTGTGCCTCGTCTTTGATGCATTGTATGGCGTATTCTCTTGTTGTCATTTCTGTATTAGCTTTTCTACGAGGGCCTCCAGGCGGTCCAGTTCCAGCATGTTGGCTGCGTCGCTGAGTCCTTGGTCGGGGGTGGGGTGTACTTCGAAGAACCATCCTGTGGCTCCGAAGGCCTTGGCGGCCAGTGCCATTTGTGGCACGTAGCGGCGGTCGCCGCCTGTCTTGCCGTCTGCTCCGCCGGGTCGCTGCACGCTATGAGTGCAGTCCATGATGACGGTGGGCACTATGCCGAGCATGTCGGGAATGTTCCTGAAGTCGACCACCAGGTTGTTGTAGCCCATCATGTTGCCGCGCTCTGTCAGCCAGATGTCGGCGGCTCCGGCGCTGCGGGCTTTCTCGACGGGGTAGCGCATGTCAAGGCCGCTGAGGAACTGTGCCTTCTTGATGTTGACGATGCGCCCCGTATGGGCAGCGGCTACCAGCAGGTCGGTCTGCCGGCAGAGGAAGGCGGGAATTTGCAGCACGTCAACCACTTCGCCGGCGGGCTGGGCCTGCCATGCCTCGTGGATGTCAGTCAGCACCCGTAGTCCGTATTTCTGCTTTACGTCGTTGAGCATTTGTAGCCCTTTGTCGATGCCCGGCCCGCGGAAGGAGGCTATGGACGTTCGGTTGGCCTTGTCGAACGAGGCCTTGAATATGATGTCGGTGCCGTGCTTCTTGTTGATTTCCACCAACTTGGCTGCTACGGTGTCGAGCAGTTCGGCCGATTCTATTACGCACGGTCCGGCAATGAATGTCTGTTTTATTATAGGGCTATTATGCATATCTCCTTGCAAAGGTAAGCATTTTTATAATAACAGCCAACTTTTCGTTGTGTTTTTTTTAATTCCTTATATGTACGTCCTGCTGTGGGAACGGTATCTCGATGCCGTTCTTGTTCAGCGTGTCGTAAATGCAGTTCAGCACGTCACTGATGACGTAGGCTTTCTTGGGTGCCTCGGCCCAGATGAACATCTTCAGGTTGATGCCCGAGTCGGCCAGCTCGCCAACGACGCTCTTGGCCTGTTTCTTGCGGTCGGTCCACTTGTGCTTCATCTGGTTTACGGCGGTGTCGACCAGTTCGGTCACCTGCTGCAGGTTGGAGCCGTAGGCCACGCCGTAGTTTACCACTGCCAGTACGTAGCCGTGGTTTCGGGTGAGGTTCTTGTAGTTGTTGGAGAAGAGCTGCGAGTTTTGGAAGGTGATGATTTCGCCGTAGAGTGACTCTATGACGGTGCTGGTATAGCTGATGCTGGTGACGCGGCCCATGGTGCCGTTGACCTCGATCCAGTCTCCCACCTTGATGCGCCCGGTCATGAGTGAGGCTCCGTAGAAGATGTTCTCAATGATGTTCTTCGAGGCGAAACCGATACCTGTTGACAGTCCGCCGGTGATGGCCAGCAGCCATGTCACGCTGATGTGCAGGATGCTTAGTGAGAGCAGTGTCCATGCGCCCCAGATGAATATCTGGATGACGTTCTTCATCATGGCCGTCCGGCTGTCGGCCGTCGAGGGGTCTGTGCTTTCAAAGTGCAGGTGGATGAGCCGGAGCAGTGTCTTGCTGAGGTAGGTGAAGAGGAACCACAGGCAGACGACGATGGTGAGCTTGATGATGCTGACCTTGAAGTTCTGCTGGTCGATGAAGTGGTAGTTGAAGATGCGCCAGCAGAGGTCGCTGAGGTTGAAGACGTCGGCAGCCCACCAGATGCTGAGCATGACGCTTCCTACGCCCAGCGAGGGCAGTACCACCTGGTACATCAGGTCGTAGAACCATGTCTTGGTGACGGGCTTGTTCTCGAAGTCGTGCCGGGTGCCGTAAAGCTTCAGGTACTGTATCAGACAGGTGATGGTCAGTATGCAGGTGAGCTGCATGATCCACCAGATGAGCAGTTGTACCGCCATGAGGGTATAGCCTGTCCACGAGCATGCCACTGAGGCCAGGAACACGGTCAGCGAGATGTAGGTGTAGAACATGTCGGAGCGTGGCACGTTGCGGTTGTGGCGGCTGATGACGTTCCACTGCCACAGTGCGCACACCACCAGCACGGGTGGGAACAGCATGTTCACCAGCTCGCCGGGCATGAGTATGATGCGGAAGGCGATGACGAGGAATCCCACTGCCATGAGTGGTGTGTAGATGCGGAACGCGCTCTTTATTTGGTTGCCTTTCACCCTGAGCAGCAGCGAGATGAGTATGACGCCCAGCAGCCAGGCGTAGGTCACCAGCAGGTTGGCGGCCATGATGAAGAAGTTCTGCTCGACGGTGGCCAGTGTGACGCCCAGTATGAGGGCGAAGGTCACGGTGGTGGTGGCCATGGTGATGCATGTGCGCTTCTTCATAAACTCGCCGGTGCGCAGCCGTTTGGGCACTACGTAGCGTATGGCGGCAAAGTTGATGGCGGTGGCTATGATGGCATAGAAGATGACGCTGATGAGCAGACCGAATATCCAGCGGCTGTCCCACTGTGAGTTGTCGGTCGGCTGGTATTTCTTTTTCACGGTCTCCGACATGCGGCGCCACTGGTGGCCCCAGTTCTTCAAGATGGTGAAGTAGGACTCGCCGCCGTTTCTGAAGATGCTGGTCTGTATGTCGTTGTAGCGCTTCTGGGCATAGTCGTTCTGTCGGGAGAGCCGCTGCTCGGTCAGTTCGTAGATGTGTATGTACTCCTCCATCGTGACGCGGTTCTCTTCCAGCGCGTTACGGATGCTCGTGGCCAGGGTCAGACAGACGCTGCGGTCTGTGCCGGTCTGACGGTCCAGCATGCTTGGCGGCATGGCTTTCAGGCTGACTATCAGCGAGTCGTAGCGGGCTATCTCGCTCTCGGCCTTGTTCATGAAGACCTTGAAGGGCAGCCGCTGGCGGGTGAACTCCTGATACAGCTCGGTGGCCTCGTGGCACGCATAGGTGAGGTCGAACACGTACTCCTGCTTCTGCGAGTAGAGCATCAGTGAGTTCTGGTTCGAGCGTTTCATAATGGACACGAGGCGCTCGCGAACCTGTTCGCTCTGCCGTTGGTCCATCTCCATGCGCTGTTGCAGTTCGCGGTGGTAGTCCGTCAGCTCTGTGCGCAGAATGCGAAGTGTCTGGCTCAGGTCCTTCTCTTTCAGCACGGCGTGAGCCTGGACGACGCTGCAGCAGAATACGATGATAAGAAGGTAAAGTCTCATCCTGTTTGTTTGTTTTGCGCGCAAAGGTACAAAATAATTTTCATTTCCCTTTGCTTTTATGTTATTTATTCGTACCTTTGCGGGAAAAACGAACAGAATTATGATACTCATAGCCGATAGTGGCAGCACAAAGACCGACTGGACACTCCTTCACTCGCCCCATCCCGCGCAGTGGGACGTCATTGCCACATTCCGCACGCAGGGCATTACCCCCGTTCACCAGACGTCGGACGACATCCGTCAGATACTGGCACACGAGCTGTTGCCGCAGTTGTCAACCTTCTCGCGTGCCTCGCTCATCAATTCGCGGGCACTGGAGACTCCGTTGCTGTCGCAGATAGAGGTGTTCTTCTACGGCAGCGGCTGTACGCCGGCCCACGTGCCCATGATGAAGCGTATCCTGGCCGAGGTGTTTCCCACCGAGAAGAACGAGGTGCACAGCGACCTCATGGCGGCAGCGCGCGCCCTGTGTCAGCATTCGGAGGGCGTGGCCTGCATACTGGGTACGGGTGCCAACAGCTGTCTGTACGACGGGCAGGAGATAGTGCAGAACACGCCAGCCCTGGGCTATATCCTTGGCGATGAGGGCGGCGGCGCCGTGCTGGGGCGTATGTTTATGAATGCCATCTTCAAGAATCCTCAGTATGCCGGCATACGCGACGAGTATCTGAAGCACAGCAAGCTTACCCAGGCCGATATTATTAATAAGGTGTACCGCGAGCCGATGGCTAACCGCTTCCTGGCTTCCACCTCGCTGTTCATAGCAGAGCATATTGACGATCCGCTCGTCAGCCAGCTGGTGGTCACCAACTTCCGTCAGTTCTTCCGCTGCAACATTGTGCCCTACGGCCGCCCCGACCTGCCTGTCCACTTCGTAGGCTCTATGGCCTCCACCTACCAGCCGCAGCTGGAAGAAGCCGCCCGCGCGGAGGGATTCACCGTAGGCACCATCCTGCAGAGTCCTATGGAAGGGCTCATCGACTACCATCGCCTGTAGACCGAGCGTTCGCAGAAACCGTAGCCTTGGAGTAAACAAGCCTTTCTTTTAGAACGAGGCAAGGTCATGTCCGAGGAAAGTTGGACTTTCATTCGAGTAAAGTGGGATTTTCATCCGATGAAAGTCCCACTTGCAGTTTTTTGGCGTCATGGTGTATATTATTCGCAATTAATTTGTATCTTTGCACCATCTTACTAATACTTAACGAACAATGAAGAAACTATTACTACTTGCGGCGGCGGCGGCCCTTATGCTGACGGGCTGTCAGCAAAAGCAGGAGCCGGCACCGAGTTTCGTCAGCGTAGAGAACGGCCACTTCGTACGTGACGGCAAACCCTATTACTACGTGGGAACGAACTTCTGGTACGGAGCCATACTGGGCTCGGAAGGCCAGGGCGGCAACCGCGAACGTCTGGTGAGGGAGGGACGAGATGAAGCGCAT
>Ga0247608_10005071_pt1 | contig 14397 bp, 13 predicted proteins | sample 176DNAGHGlowgp2_FD_193490 | JGI IMG/M metagenome (GOLD analysis project Ga0247608, IMG submission 193490) | Sheep rumen microbial communities from Palmerston North, Manawatu-Wanganui, New Zealand - 1766 DNA GHGlow gp2 | ecosystem: Host-associated > Mammals > Digestive system > Stomach > Rumen ...
ACAGAATACCAATATCAGTGCCATACCAATACTTCCCACGTCACCTGCAAAACACTTTGCTTTTCCTCTCGGGCGGAAGTTAAACAGACTAAACACTAGCACACCTATAATCGCTACAATAAGGTAAGATTCTTCCACGAATGTCATACTACGATTCGCCATCGTTATCGGTATCAGCATAGCGAGACTATATCCCGCAGTTATTCCATTAACTCCATCCATGAAGTTAAAAATGTTAGTTCCGCCAACTGCCGCAATCAATGCAATTGGTACAACCCACCACATATCCCAATGCAGTAGACCGATTTCCTGGAACACTAAAAACATTGCCGTGAACTGTACCACTAAGCGCAGTGAATCTGGCAATGAATGAATATCATCTACAAACGATATCCCAGCAGCAAGCGTCACACCAGCCAATAACCATGGATACTGAAAGCCATACCATATACTCCATATCCAAAGCCCAATTGTGAAGATAATTCCGCCACCACGCAAAACTAAGTTCTTGTGTGACGACCTTTCATTTGGCTTATCAATGATATTATATTTATCTGCAATCCTAAAATAAGCAAGTTCAGCTACAAGTAACAGAACCGCCATAATAATGTACTCTATCATATTAATTGATTATTTTTCCGCAAAACTCTTAATAGTCTCCCTCAGCCCATCCTTAGCCCGCACCGGCATCTCTTTCATTCCGAGTGCGGCCTTGATCTTGGCGTTGGAGACCACATAGTTCTCGGTCAGTTTCTGCATGCGCTGGGTGTTCAGGGGCAGGTGGAGCACGTCACCAATCTTGGCAAAGCCGTTCATCAGGCCGCGGGGGATGTTCCAGATATGCGCTTTCTTGCCCAGGGCACTACATATCACCTCTATCAGTTCGTTGGTGGATAGCGCTTCATCATCACCCATGTGATAGATGCCGCTGGGGGCATCCTTGGTTAGGAGACCATTGATCACCTCCTGCAGGTTTCCGATGCTCGTGAACGAACGCCTGTTCTCAAATGCGCCCAGTGGCCAGGGAATTCCTTTGCTCACTACACCATACAGCAAGTTAAGATTACCCTTGTTGCCAGGACCGTGAATCATACACGGCCGCATGATATATACCTTCTTTCCATCCACTACAGCATCCTCATTCGTAAAATTATGAAAAGGCCGATTCAGCGCCTCCGGTGCAAACTTCTCTATGATATAGTTCTCAGCAGCAATCTTCGATTCCCCATAAGGACCTACAGGTGTTGGAATGCAATCCTCTGTCAGGAACTCCCCTTCCACTCTGTCTGCCGCACTCTTCACAGTAGAGAACTGTATGAACTTCTTGGCCGTAGGATGCGCCAGATACCAGTCAAATATTTTCTGCGTCAGACCTGTATTAACCTTGAAATACACATCTGCCGCACTCTGGTTCTTGGTGTCGTGCGCCTTGCCCGCCAGATGGATGATGGCATCAATCTCCAGAGGAGAACCATTCACCATTAACCCTGTACCATGAACCCCATCAATCTCATCCCACGAGAACGTAAACCTCACCCCGTCCTTCTGCGGGCTGATGATGTCCAATCCATAAATCGTATGCTCTTTTTTTAAAGCCTCCACCAAGTTGCTTCCTACGAAGCCGTGTATGCCAGTTATCAATATTTTCATATTTGTATTGCTAATTCATTTTACATTTTATTCTCTCTTCTCCTTTCCTGTTTCCATGCTTACCATACACATAAAGCTCTCCAAAGTAAATCTTCGGTAAAATTTCATGAATGCCATAAAGAATAGAAACTGTACAAGAACCATAAAACATATTTTCATACAAGGATAAGTACATATCAAATCCCATGTGAAGTTATTGTATAGATAACATGCCTGACATTTCCATATATACATAATAAATAAGTTTGATATTAGTGTCAGCGAACGGAGCACACCATATAATGCCACATAATTATCCATTTTGGCTCTATGTCCAGGAAAGTTCTCATACATATAATGGTAAATAATCCTGTGAGTATCAGAATCCCTCGTTCTCTTTATTTCTGAAATACCCAATTTTTCCTCGAGCTTTTCAAACTTCAAACCAATTGATGATTGTAGATAATTATCCAATGGTTTGATAAAATACGAATCCATACGTAACCATCTCACCAAAAGGATACATATAGTCGATGGTAAAAGTAAAAGCGAAACCGCCAAACGCAAGACAAAATTTCCGCCAGCCGCAAACCTCTTTTTATTTTTCCATTGGTCTTTAATATCAGACTTGAATCTTGGCTTGGGTTTATCAGAAAGCAGGAACACCGAGGGATAATTATAGTGCCATATCGCCATTCTCTCAACGGTTATTGAAGACAGGTAAGCCACTAGATGACCAACTATATATGAGATAATTATGACTGCCACAGACAATTGAATAGTAGAAACGTCTTTTATCTTTAAACCACTAATCGTATTCTTAATGGCACCAATAAAGTCCTGCGATGTCATATAGTTGCATTGAGGATTCTTATAAACCATATATGCTAACAATATCGCAACACCACCAGGCAGCACATATCCAAGAAAATCATGTATCGAAAAAGGATTCTTTTCCATATCAAAACCTCCATAACTTTAGTTTCTTCCACACAAAGTGTTCAACCCTCACAATGGGTTCCCAGATCACTTCGCCTGGATAGCTGATAAAAAAGCGCATATTACGTTTGAAACGCCTCCATGCTCGACTTGTTCTACTAAGCAAGTAACCTCCATCTGAGCTAATCGCTGCCATTCTGGGATCGCCATGTCCAAAGTTGCCAGACATCAATATCTCATTCATCAGGAACCTACCATCAACCTCTGATGCTGGACAAAGCAATAATCCAGATGGCATTCCCAACAACTCCTGCAGTACATACATCAATGCGCCAGCAAACTTCTTCATTCCAAGCCAAGAAATGATCTTCATCGTATCTTCACGTGAACGTTCATGCTGCTTATTCCAGGCCTTCAGCAGATAGAAATAATCAACCACCTGTCGCAACCCCACACCCTCATCAATCAAGTGCCTATAAATATGATTCATCTGATAAATCACATCCTCATCCACCTTCATGCATGGAATCTCAGCATCATCAATATTTGCAAATATCCTGCAAAGCTCTACATTATTAAAATGCTTTTGGAAACACCTATTCTTGCAGGGCTCGCTCATAAATGATGCTCTGAGGTGCACTTCTACAGGAATACCACTTTTATCAACATGACTTGTATGCAACCAACACAAGCCATTCATATCGGAGTGACCCTGAACATATTCTATTACAGCCTTCACGGGATGCTTGCATCCCATGTCTTTAGGTCTTATCCAAACATCCACATCCCCACAACTTCTGCGGTTCTTCATCTCAGCTGGGTAATACCTATAGTTAGTCTGTCCTTTCAGGACACATGCATAAAAGCCATCAGAATCTAATTGCTTACAAAGTTGCTGACAAGTTTTCGTAGTTAGTGTGTTTTGCACTTCTATCTGCTGACATACACCTATCCATTGAAACAATACAGCCTGTGGCGGCCGTTGGTTATCAGGCAACCTTTCCAAACCTGCCACCATTATTCCAACCACAGCTTGCCGTTGAGCCTCATCTAATAGTTGCTGCCACTCCACAGCAGAGGGAACACACGACAATTCCCCCCGTGTGCCAAAACTCAATTGCAACAGTTCCACAAACAAATCATTTCCCGTCATGTTACTTCTTAACCGGTTTCAACCCCACGCACATAAGCAGAGGCTTCCAATTTATCCTTTCCATAAATTTCGACACAACTACCGGCACATACAAACCAGCTAATATACAAAGCATATATGCTCCTATATATGGTATATTAATATGCCTATATGCAATCTTTACCGCTATCTGAGCAAAAATACCCATCAAGAAAATTTGATACGTGTAATTTCTAAAAGTAAAGAAAGCCTTTGGTAAATACTTATCCAGTACCAAAGCTAATCCTAGCGAAACATTGATACCACCTACCGTTGCGATAAAAGTCCCCAATGGTATATAATCCACATAACTAATACCATAAATCACTATTCCTATTGCCAAAGTAGTCCAACTGTTTCTAATAAGAAATCTCTCGACAATTCCTTCTTCTGATATAAGCAACCCCATATAAAACCATATCGCATAACTAAACACTTTTCCAATGCACAATAATTCAACATGGGGATACCAAAAATGTAAAACCGCTAGAACAGCAGCCATTCCCCACTTCAAGAAACACGAACCATTAATCAATAACTTCCATAAAGGAGCTAACATCATCAGCCAAAACAATGTTGCTATAAACCATAGTTCCGCAAAAGGATTATCTCCTGGGAAAAGGAAAGAATGGATAATTTCACGTAAACTAAAAGTAGTCTGCCTTTCCATCTCACCTGAAAAAATTGTCTTTAAAACAAAAGCCAGAAAACTAAACACAAATCCAGGTAGAAGTAGCCTTAATGCTTTATCCTTGAAAATTCTATAGTATGACCAATTTATGCCCCCCCCAGGCCGTCCGTCGTTCAATCTGGTCAGATAGAAAAGAAAGCCAGAAACCAGCATAAATAAGGGCATATGGAAAGAATAGGCAAAATGATATAAGCCGTTCGCATATCCTGGCATCGTTTTTAAATCTAAAGGCGAATGGCCTATCACCACCCACAACATCGCCCATCCTTGCAGAATTAGTAGCCAGTTTATCTTTTTTCTTTCAACCATTGATTACTTTATTATAAAACGCTTCTAATCTCTCTTTATACTTTTCGCTATCAAAGTTTTCTTTAGCAAACTGCATCGCTTCTTTCTTCATTGAGATATACTCGTCTTGCGTTACAGCAAGACTTTTATACAACATCTTTTCAAGCGATTCCGCATCTCCACTCTCAAACAAAAAACCAGTCTTTCCTTCTTCAACTATCTCTGGTATACCACCAATGTTCGCGCCTATTACTGGCACTCCCATAGAGTAGGCCTCGACGATAGTCATGGGATTGTTCTCGTAACACTCTGAGGGGACACACACGTATCTGGCGCTTCGCACCAGCTCCGCAAGTGTCCCCCCAGAGTGGTACCCGAGGAACTGGATGTTCTCGTAACACTTTTTTTTGCCCAAAGCGATGCTCCCGCTGGCGCAGTTTTCTGTTGCTCTGCTTGCTTTGCGAGGTCTCGCATACTTATTCTTTAATTCTTCTTCAAGCGGACCAGTCCCAACGACTTTCAGCGTCAGTTCTGGATGTCGAGCAAACACCTTCAGTAGCGTTTCTATTCCCTTCTCACCCGACAGCCGCCCATAGTACAGGTAGTACCCGCCATCCTTCTCCGCCATTGGGTACTCTTCTCCTATCTTAGTGAAATTGTACAGCACAGTATTCTTTGTACCCACAAACCGTGAATCATTCTCTTCATGCTTGCGTTTCGAGAAATTGCTAACATAGATAATGCCATCCAACTCCTTGGCAGGATGCCACTTCCAGCTGCGATAAGACATCTCTGCAGCCATAAGGCCGCTCTGCAGCAAACTCCCTTTTGCACAACGGCCTTTCACACATTGCAAGTATCGTCCACCCTTGCACTTCTCGCAAACTTCTCCTCGCCCGTTCCTGAACGTATAGGCCGGACACACCATCCTGTAGTCGTGTGCTGTATGAACGATGGGGATGTCATGTTTATGAAGCGCTGCAATAATAGAAGGACCAATCCCACCCCACAGCAAATGCGCATGGGCAATGTCTGGTTGCTCCTTATCTATAATCTCTTCTATCTTCTGTACCGCCTTTTTGTTATTAAAGTAGTCCTTTATCTGAGACAGTTTACCGCCTCGCCCGACAAAATACGCAGGCCTGTCGGTATGGACATTCCGGTCATCCTCCATACTGAAGAATACCACTTCGTGTCCCATCTCCCGAAGCAGATCAGCTGTTCCGAAAAAAACTGCCTCGCTCCCGCCCCTGCGAAAGAAACAATTATTTATCAATAGTACTTTCATCTTTCAATATTAATCATATTTTTAAGCCCACAAACATGGGGAAAGAATTTTATCATGAATGGTATTATCAACAGATATGATAGCATCATCAATGCTAAAGATAGGAATAGTTCTAAATATCCAATTATTCCCAATCTGGCACAGACTATTTTGTATAAACCAATCATGGGTTGATGGGTTACTAATATTATTATTGAATATCGCCCACAATAAGAAATCAATGGTAGAGAATTGAATAACTTGGCCATATATAATACGCCTAAAGTTCCTGCAACCCCTCCAATATAAACTAAAGGTATCGACATGTAGTACTCATTATTCTTGTAATTTACACTGCCACAAAGTGAGCAAAGCCAAGCAACAAAAAAGAAAAGAAGTATAAATAAAATGATATATTTATCATACTTATTCGGTCTTAGTATCGAAGTATGTTGATTAAGCACAAAACCTATACAGAAAAACGGCATAGCTGACATAGTCGTATCCAAATTCCCTCCAATATTAAGGCCTTGTTGGCCAATTACTACCCCCGTTATACCTATTATCATACAAATCAACAACAGTATATAAATACCCCCCCCCCAGATATTCTATAAAAAAAGTAGAACAGTAAATTTAATAAAAAAAGGCTCCATATAAACCATATCGGATTATTGAAATACTGCTCTGGCCAAATAAAGGCATACAAAGATTTCAACCCTAATCCTGCTGCAGACCTTTCCATCAATGCACCTAATACAAAGTGAGCAAAATTAGGCAATAATACTGAAGTAGTAAGATAGAAAAAAAGAAATGGAATTAATAAAGTATTTACCTTACGCAACAAAAAGATCTGCCAAGAAGAATAGGTTTTAAAAAACATACCTGAAAGAAGATAAAATAAGGGCATAAAGAATATAAGATATGTCCCATCTATTGGCAATGTTATATCGAGTTCAAATTGAAAATGGTGCAATACCACCAAGAGTATGCAGAAGCCCTTTGCCAAGTCCACAAACTCGATTCTACCTTTACGATCCTCACTTTTATCCGAATAAATCATTTTATGTCGCTTTTATATAAATCCAGAAAATGATCTACAGCCTTATCCCAAACATACTCGTCCAAAATCTTTTTTTGTGCCTTTTTCTTCATTTCTGTCAACCGTGAATTATCTTCACATAAACAACAAATAGTATTACTCCATTTATTCACGTCAAATTCATCAACAATAACCCCGTCCTCATTTTTATCAATTATTGTTTCTGATCCTGCCGTATAAGACGAGACTACTGGGACTCCATAATACATAGCCTCTAAAATAACCATACCATAAATTTCATATTCTGAAGCCAACAAAAATAAATCAGCACATTTATAAAGAGACGGTAACTGCTCCTGACCGAGTTTCCCCAAAAGATAAACTTTTTGTTGGAGTCGCTCTATTTCTATTCTCTTTTTCAAATCATCCCATTGAGGCCCATTACCAACAAAAATCATCACATAATCATCAGGCAAAGATTTTGCAACATCAAAAAGGAAATGAGGTCTTCTGCGATTTTCCATAACACCTACATACAGCAATATTTTTTTCTCGCCAACAGCCAACTCCTTTCTCCAATCTTTGACAATAGGTTCCTTAAACTTACTTTCATCTAAACCGATACAAGTCATATTTGTGGCGCAATTAAGAAAATGCTTAATGAAACGTGATGCCATTTTTGTTTTACAACCTATTCCGGAAACATTTCTTAATGTATCCTTGGCAAATAGTGAGTAATAAATATATTCTATTTGTCTCACCCCTTTTCTCGGAGATATTTGATACGCTCCTTGTATTAAATAGCATGGAACTTTGTTCCTTTTAGCCCATCTGGTTACATACCACGTCATAAATATACCAAGATCGTGAACCTGAATTAAGTCTGGCTTCAATATTGAAAGAGCGTCACTTATGCCTATAAAAAAACCATATCGTTGATCAATTGACTTAAAACGAAGAAAATAGACATCTACAACCCCTTCATCGCAGGGATATGTTTCTTTTCTCTTTTTATACCCGGCCATTACTAAGCTTACTTTTAGCCCTTTTCTCACAAGTGCTTTAGCAAGTCCTAATTCTTGACAATTATACGTTTTTAAGTCAAGTACATTTGCACCTGTCCTAACAATTACGAGATGCCTCATAGATTAATTGTATTTTCTAAACAATTCGTAGATTTGCTTAACATATTTTTCTCTACAATAATAGTCGTCAAATACAGTCTTGTATTCCGACAGCACATTCTCTGCCTTTATCTCGACATTTTCCAGCTCTCTAAGCTTGGCTATCATTTCTGCTATATCACCAGCTTTTACTATATACTTCAAATGCCCGAGTCGTGCATTGAAGTCACCAATAACTGGCGAAAACACAGGTATGATCCCACATCCAAGATAGGAACTCATCTTGGTTGGTGTCGCCACCTGGTTCAGCGAGTGACTATTCCTGATCAAGAAACCATACTTGAACTTATTCATCTCAGCTGGCAACTCCTGATATGGGACATTGCGTACTTCCACATCATTCAAGCCCGCATCAGAAATAATTTTTCTTGCTTTATCTACCATGTTCGTAAAGACAGAGAATTGGGCGTCAGGAATAGCCTTTTTGATTTCAGCATAGGTTGCAACAATTTGATCAAAGCACTGCCATTTTGCCATGGATCCTGAATAAACAAACTTGGGTTTTTCATACTTGGTTTGTATAAATGATTCAGGCTCAATGTTCTGATTAAAACAAGGCATCACAGTATAGTTCTTCTTAAAAAAGAAATATTTACGTTTATAGTGACGAGCCATAGCTTCTGAAACATACAAGTTTGCTCGGGACCCCCACAATGAGACAATATCACAGAGACTCCAAATTATATACTGTTTAACTTTATTAATACCCGAGGCATTAAAGGCCATCTCCTCAGGTGCTATGCCTTGATACCATGTATACACCTTTACTCCTCTCTTCTTCAAAAGCACCCTTGCGCAATCATTAACGGTGATAACAATCACTTTGTCTCCTCTTTTAACTCTTGACAGACTGTCAATTCTTGTCACGGGTTCCCCATTATTGGCAGAGGCTTCTTCCATTACTTTCAAATAAAAGTCCAAGGCATTCATATTATAGCCCCTTGGTGGCAAATATAAATAAGTCATTTTGTATTTTGCAATAATTCATTATATGTTATACTTCTATATTTTTTACCAATCAACCAAAGACACCACTTAACACTGTATGTATAGTCCTTAGGATGATCTATCAAAGTAATCAAATTTCCCTTTTGCTGTCGTATGCTCCTCAAAACACTCAGTGGGCACATCCTTGACATGGTTACCATAGCCACAGAGGTTTTTTGTGAAGGGGGCAAGTCATTTCTTTTGTGTGTACCATCAGTTATTGGCGTTGCATATCTTTTCAGTAAGTCCCTGAATAGTTTGTCATATACCCTATATATAAAACCTCGACGGTATGAAGAAATAGGTACTTCGAAGAAATTGCCGTTCTTGTGTTCAACTGTTACATCATTTTCAAACATATAGGCTGACATGCATGTTGTTTTTACCTCCCTAAAATCATATTTAAAGAAAGGCGATTCACGATATGCCCCAATGGCCACAGATGAGTCAATCTTAATTCCAGCCTCCTTAAACCCTTCCCGCAGCATATTGAACGGCTGAACTGTCCAACCGCCAGCTCTGAAGGCAATAACTCGATACGAAGGCTCTACAACTCTTGCAATACTATTTAACGTTTGCGTCCCCTCTCTAAACATAGAGGTTATTTCTTCTTGACTGAAACTATACAAACTATAGTGACTATAATCGGTAAAATCCCATGTCCCGTCTCCATTATACTTAGCATCAACCCAGTGTGGATGGATGTGCAATTCGATCCTATGGCCACGCCTTACAATATCTTGTAGCTGCGCCACTATTAGCATATAGTCCGACAAAGTCCGCTCAGTATTTGCCTCTTTCAGATACTTTAGCGTCTGCCAGTCAACAAAAAAAATCCCCTTTTGCCCATTTTTGTCCATTGCTTCTAGCAACAGATTTGTAGGTACAATCAAGGTTTTCTCAACTGTTCCAGATTTGATGCCAAAAAACAGCTCATAATCAAAAGTCAATATTATATTTTTCATGCGTTCAGGAAAATAGAGTACTGTTCAGAGATATACTTATTCATTCTTTCAATGTAGTTGACACTCTTGGCTGACATTTCTTTTAATTGTTCTTGATCACTCCATATAATCTTAAGAAAATTCACCCAATCATCAGCAGAAGCAGAATCGAAAACTGGGGCATTAGACTTATCATAAATGCCAATAGTACTATGAGGGTGTGTCATGGCTATTTTTCCATATGATAGAGCCTCAAAGGTTTTTATTTTCAATCCTGTACCGTTGATACATGGGTTGATTGCAATATCGCCATATTTGTAAAGATCACTGGGGTTTTCAACAGCGCCAACAAGTGTAATATGCTCATGATTCTTATAGTGATTGAGTTTCTTGCAAATATAGCCACCGACTTTTAACTCCACATCAGGGAATTCCTTAATAATTGAAGGATAGATATTTTTGCAAAACCATTCAAAACCCTCAATATTCAGACTATTGCTACTTGACAATATCACTAAGTTATGATTGTATGTTAATGACTGCTCATGAACTACATAAGGACAAAAAACATTCAGCACTTTCGTTGACGGTGCAATTCGTTTATAATACGCACTCTCTTCGTCTTGCAATGCAAATGCATAGGCTGCTCGTTGTATACCTTTTGCCTCCTCATTGGGAGTTGTACTCATCCACGGATTCTTTGTTCCTACAACCATGTCCTTATATGCAAACACATCATGAGTGTTGATTGCTGTCTTTTTGAATTTTACTGTTTCAAAAACTTTGGTCAGCCAGTAATAGTTTGTAATACAAGCATCAAAATGATAAATGTCCTGCAATTTAGACACATATTTAGTTAGGCCTCTAGGATACAAGTCATCACATTTGTAGTATCCTTTACAGATTTTTTTTCTATAATTCATGAAAAAAGAATACTTGATTCGTTGCCAGAATGAAGCATTGAAAATAAAGCCATAATCACCCCAAAAAACTCTGGTAAACTCAGCTTCCTCTTTATTCCGTCTTAAATCAGATTTTAGCCCAGGAACATTAATGCACAACATATAAACTTCATGCCCCAATTTCTTTATTACGTCAACTTGGGACATTACCCATTGTTTATTACCGGCATCTATCGGATGCGTCAATGATGGGTATATAATTAGTATTTTCATATTAAGACTGAAAAATCAAATATTGTTCTATATGGAAGACAGGCATCTTCGAAGTAATAGTCATTAAACATGGTGGCAAACTTGTACAAGATGTAAGCGAATGCAAAAACAATCGTAAACATACAAACGGTGTCAGTAAGTTTATCACGGTTGGCCACCACTTTTGAGTTGGATTTCATCAACACCGTGGGATTTCTCCTTAATGAGTATATCAATATAGACGAGAACAGCAGACAATGCCCAGGCAAAAATACACTAATCAATCTGGTCATATCCCCCATGCCCTGAGCAAATATTGCCATGATTCCGAAAAACAGGATAAAACTATTTAAACAAAAGTTGTACCATTTGTCATTCTTCAACCTGAACTTTTTTCGAAAATATAAATAGAGACCTAGAAATATGCAATTTAGGAATATGGTAGTTATAGGTATTCCTGTTCTCTCTATCGATTGTGTCTCTGTGTAAGTATTTAACAATTCACCAAGTTGTCCTCCAAGAACCAGTGATAACATTATCACATAGTTTTGGACTAACTTTCCGATGACAACAAAAGAGAAAAATAGAGGTATAATAACAGCATCATTCAGTCGGACCTTTCCAACCCAATACAGTGGGAGTGCTACAATAGACATCCTGTGGATACAGAAGGCAAGTGCTACGACTACCAAATATGGAAATAATTTCTGCTCCTTGATATATCTGAAACCCCATAGCAACACTGCCGTTGCAAGAGTCTGCCGCACGGGAAAAAAGGCCACCAAAACCAGTTCTACAAAGCAAAAACAAATGATAGGGCATTGGGGAATATGATATTTTGCGAATCTATAATATGAGTAGTGTATGAAGAAACACACAAGAAGATTGAATACGTAGTACTTCCCAAATATACTTTTTACCAGAACGTTTAGGAATGCATATAGTGGTTCTATCGTCTGCAAAGATAAATCACCATACTTAGAGTAACTAAGAAAATTACCCCAGTCCAGATCCCTAAACAGAGCAAAGTATGTATCCCAATCATAACCTGTCTTCCAGCGAAGGCCGCCAAATAAGGTAATTGCAAGAATCCATATTTTTATAACATCATCTTGCCTCTTTTGAGGTGCCTTGTAAAAGACACATAGTAAAATTATTGGAATATAAATTAAATAATATGTTAGCATCTAAAAAAGAATAGCAGTATCCATATACTTTATAAAGCTTTGCGCACAGCCGTCTTCAATGACCTAATGACAAAATGCCCCCTCCCAAGATAATACCACATCATCAAGGGGTACATGAAACGTCTTCTTTCTAGATACATTGCAGATTTAAACAACTCTGCATCTGTTTTTTTAACTTCATTAAGCATTCCTCTTATCTTCTTCTCTTGGTCTGAATTATATTGAGACATCTCTGCATATATTTCAACAACAGATCTTATCACAGATCCAACAACATTTCTCCTAATTTGCAATGCACTCGTATTACCTGTTTTATAAGCTGAATCCTTCATGAATTTCTCAGAAAGAATCCAAAAATGATTCCATTTTTTTTGCATTGACTGAGGCGAGATGGATTGCCCTGCTACGCCTATGCAATAGCAATACAATTCTAAATCGATGGCATATAATGAGTTTGCTACTGTCAAAGGATAATATATATACTCTGTGTCTGTGTAACTTATACCCTCTGTCTGGATAAAATTTATATTATGCAAGAACTCTGTTTTATATGTAAGAGAATGCATTTGATAATTTTGGTATATCAAAGACGGCAATTGGATTCGATTCAAATTAATAACTTTCCCGTAAACTATTTCCGTGTTTCGGTTAACCTTCTCTGTTGCTGATGCTAAATACACAAAAAGGAAATTTGTGTATATTACATCTACATCAATATTGTTGTGCTTGACTTCGGAAATCAACTCACATATCGACCCATCGTTAAAATAATCATCAGAGTCTAACTCTCTAACATATTTGCCGCTAGCAACTTTTATTCCTGCATTCATGCATGATCCTTTTCCTCCATTAGGCTTATCAATAACCTTGACGCTATTAGGATAACGCTTTTCAATGTCTTTGGCAAGTTTCAATGAATCATCTTTGCTTCCATCATTAACCATTACAACCTCAATATCATCAATAATTCTGGGATCCAAACAGGACATTGCTGCTTTCTCCAGAGTATCTACTGAATTATAAAAAGGTATAACTACAGATAAAATTTTCATTCTAATAATTGTATTTCTGATTAAAATTATATTAATTTGAATTTCCTTTGAATTGCTTTAATCGGATAGCTTAACATTTTGCCTACCATGAAAGCAAACAGAGTTTGTATTACAATCTCTATCATAAAGTTCACAAACGGCGTAAAGCTCATTTCTTTCATATCAATTCCTGTCAGTTGAAAAAATGAGCCTCTAAGAGCATGACCACACAACAGATATAGGCTCCAGGCTCCGATTTTTGCCATAAAACAATTGTCCCATATCTTGCATAATCTTAAAACCAATAAACTCCCTATGATGGAGACCAGTATCTGAACCACGGGATGTCCTCCATAATTACAGGCGCTCAGCGTTATATGCCCAATGCCAAAGGCGCTGACAATCACAAGCATCGTCGCGAATATTAACATATAATTTGGAACATCATGCATTTTATCTACAATTCTATATTCTCTTATATTATCGCCTATATACAAATAGAATACCGCAGAGAATCCGGCTTGCATGCTAAATGGAAGGCGAACTGCTTTTATGGAAAGATAGGAATAAGCAAACAACAATACAACAACAGCCAAAAGTTCGAAGCCCGAAAACCTCATTTTCATTATTGAATAAGTACACTTTGCCCAAAACAAGGCAAACAAGAACCATATTGATCCTATTGCAGGCATCTTCGCAAAAAGTTCTCTCCCATCATTCCATCCACTCGCAAATACTATCTTCAATGCCGATGTCTTCATCTCTTCAGTCATTGAACTGTCAATCCTATATGCTTTTGTCAGGCATATAAGACAAATTATTATGGCAGTAACCACATAGGGAACAAGTAAATTTGAGGCATTCCTTTTTACCCCCCCCAGAC
>Ga0247608_10005072_pt1 | contig 14394 bp, 9 predicted proteins | sample 176DNAGHGlowgp2_FD_193490 | JGI IMG/M metagenome (GOLD analysis project Ga0247608, IMG submission 193490) | Sheep rumen microbial communities from Palmerston North, Manawatu-Wanganui, New Zealand - 1766 DNA GHGlow gp2 | ecosystem: Host-associated > Mammals > Digestive system > Stomach > Rumen ...
TGATGTTAATCATGTAAATTCTCATGAATTTACGACTATTCATTTATCAGGATAGCAAACTTCACATTTTGCAATAGTATCATAATCTGGATGATTTTGATCTACAGGAGCAATACTCTGAATAATAGGAATATTATGAACGTGAGCAAAGTCAAAATCTCTTTCATCATGTGCAGGAACTGCCATAACTACTCCTGTTCCATAATTTGCTAATACATAATCTCAAATATAAACAGGGATTTTATCTCCATTAAATGGATTAATTGCATAAGCTCATGTAAACTGCCCTGTCTTTTCTTTTTGAAGTTCAGTTCTCTCTAATTGGGTTTTGAATTTAGCTTGCTCTTTATATTTTTCAACTGCTCATTTATATTCATCTGTTGTAATTTTATCTACCAATGGATGTTCTGGAGCCATCACTACAAAAGTCATTCAGAAAACTGTATCTACCCTGGTAGTAAATACCTCAAAATAGTCTTCAGAATTTTCCAAAAACATTTTAAACTGAGTTCATTCTGATCTTCATATCCAATTTCTCTCTAACTCCTTCATACTTTCATCCCAATCAAGGCTATCCAAATCATTAATTAACCTTTCTGCATACTTAGTAATACGTAAAACTCGCTGACGCATAGGCTTCTGTTCAATAGCAGATCCACATCTTTCACATTTACCATCTGCCAAATCCTCGTTAGATAATCATGTCTTACAATGAGGGCATCGATTAATTGGTTTAAAATCCACATAAGCTAATCTTTGGTTATCGATTTCCTTTTTCAATTCTTCTCAATCTAATCATTTCTCTTTGAGTTTCTTTTCCAAATCTTCTATTGGCATAGCTTTATCAAGTTCTTCATCATAGTAATGTGTAAAAAACTGTAAGAATATCCATTGAGTCCATTTAAAATATTCAGGTTCAGCTGTAGAAAAAGATCTATCCCAGTCATAAGAAAATCAGATTTTTTCTAATTGTTGTTTGTAATAATCGATATTCTGCTGTGAAACTACTTGTGGTTTCATTTTTTTCTCAATAGCATATAGTTCAGTTCCTAGTCAAAAAGTATCAAATCACATTGGATGCAAAACTGAATATCATTCCAACATTTTTTTACGAGCTAATGTATCAGAAGCCACATATCACTTAGGATGTCAAACGTGAAGTCCTGCTCCGCTTGGATAAGGAAACATATCTAGGATATAGAATTTTTCTTTATTTGGATCTTCGTGAGTGGAATAAACTCATTCCTCTTTCCATCTTTTCTGCCATTTCTTTTCCATTTCAGACCAATTGATTTGCATCAGTTTTTTATAAGAAATTTAAAAACTTTCTTCAAGGATAGATTTTCAAAATTTAAATGCAAGAAAAAAGAAAATTTTACTACTCCCCTTCTTCCAATTCTTTAATCTGATCACGAATGACAGCTGCATCCTCAAATCTCCATTCTTTAATAGCTTCATCCATCTGAGATTTTAAATCTTTCATAATCAGATTTTTTTCTGCTTTTGTCATCCTTTTTAAACGTTTAACTTTACCACGAGTAAATTTTGAATTTTGTTGCTGAACCAACTCCTCATCAGTTTTCACTGATTCTAGATTTTTTACATTAGAATGAGCTGCTTTGGGAATAATATGATGTTCAATATTAAAATCATTCTGAATCCTGCGACGACGATATGTTTCCCACAAAGATTTCACCATAGACTCAGTAAAATTATCTGCATAAAGTATTACTTCACTGTCTGGATTTCTAGCCGCACGTCAAATTATTTGCGTAAGTGATGTTGTTGAACGTAAAAATCACTCCTTATCTGCATCCAATACACAGATTAACGTAACTTCCGGTAAATCTATTCATTCACGTAAAAGATTAACTCACACTATTATATCGATTACTCATGTTTTCAATTTTTTAATAATTTCCCATCTATCCATAGTCTGAACTTCAGAATGAAGATAGAATGCCTTATATCATTTCGATACCAAAAAATTTGTAATTTCCTCTGATGATTTTTTGGTCAAAGTTATAAGTAATATTTTTCATCATTTTGAAATATGTTCATCAAATTTTTTGAGCATATGATCCAAAAAAGCCTCACCTGATTCAGATTCAGATAAATCATTAATTTCCTGCGGTAATTTTCACATAAATTGAGAAAGCTGATTTGAATATTTAATTTTACTCATAATTTAGAAAGAATTCAAAATAAGAATTTTCTACAAAAATTAAGTATAGAAAATTTATAATTCGTTGCAAGAGATATAAATTTCACTTGAAAAAGCCTATTCATTTTATATATTTTCATTTGTCAGGTAAATGCTGGCATGGCTCAGTCGGTAGAGCGCACCCCTCGTAAGGGTGAGGTCACGAGTTCGATCCTCGTTGCCAGCTGACCATCCAGGTTTTATTACAACTAATATTAAAAATGGCATCAAGAACAAATAAGCAAGGAATTGCCAAAAAAAAAGCTCAGCTTCAAAAACAAGCTAGTAGAACTAAATGAGCAAAAAGATTTGAATATCCAAAGAGAAGACTCGACTTAAATGATGGAAAAGATTGGGGAGCTATTGGAGTAATGACTAACCCGAAATGAAATACTTATCACTGGTTTCTTAGAGGTAGAAAAGTTTGCTGGGAAACTAGACTTAGAGTAGATCCAGATGGATATAGATTCATCAAAACTCCTTCATGAGGTTCAGAAATGGTTTATGTGCCCGCAAATGGATGGACTAGGGGTAGGCTCAGAAAAATGCTTACTATAAAAAGATAATATTTTTGTTTAAAATATCTTCAAACATACCGATGCGAAAGTGGAGAACTTTTCCCCACTTTTTTGTTAAAATAATTTTTAACATTAAATTATTAAATATCGCATATTGCTCTATTTTAACTCTTTTTCATTTTCAAAGTATTAGCATACTCGGTCCAATCAGAGAAATCTTCAGACATTTTTTTTCGTAAATTTGCTTGTTGATCCATCCAGTTAGAAAAAGATTCTTCTACCATACTATAACGATTGGCTTTCGAATCTTCGATCAAATCAACCATTGGTCTCAAACCTCGTTCATCTCATCAATCTCAAACAATACGATAAACATTCCTTGCCAACGAATCATCTAATGGATTAGATATTCCATAAACCATTAAAGCTTCCTTATTAAAATTTTCCAATATTTTTTTTCAATATTGATCAGAATGTTTTGATGTCTTATTCATTACATCCACAAACTCCACATCAATACTAAAAGCCAAAGTATCTGCTATATTAATCTTTTTGGTTGAGGAATCCAAAAATTCATATTGTTGAGTCCATTTTCATAATCTTCATTCCCTTGAAAGCTTATCTACCACTCAATATATTTCATTCAATCACTCTTCAATTGATGATATTCTCTTTCAGCCAATAGAAAAGTTTGTATTAACAGCTGGCACTGCACAAAACCTAATTAAAAATATAGGTCACAATCATGGAGTCTTTTCCGGATTAAAAACAGGAGATTTTATTTCTCAACACGCACATTTTAACATACACGAAGCTTTTTGGTCTATACGCAATCATTCACAAGATTTCCAACAGTTTTTTATTTGCTCTGCAGTTTTCTCTAGGTCTGATGGTGTTGTTGCGTCTATCATATTATTTATATTTCACACATTTTGTTGTATTTCTTCCTCTTTATCTTCTGGTAACACTAAATAATCATCAACTGCCCCAAGCATATAATCAATAACTTCTTGATATTCTTCGTCAGATAAATCTGAAAAATTAGGAACATCTCATACAATCTCTTTATTTTCTTTCCCTAAATCTTCTTGTTCAACCTCTCAATCATCCTGCTCTTTACATAAACTAGAATAAAGTTCTGCATCATTATCTTGTAACATTAATGGATTCAATCACTCTACCAAATCATCAAATCATCAATTTTTTTCATATACAAATGGTAAGGCCTTAACATCATTCGAATATCATCAATCTTCTTCTAGTTTTATATCTTTATCTAACATGTTTCATCAAACCAACGATACTCACCCTCATCAGCCATTTGGCTCCAATAATCAACCATTATCCACTATATCATCATTTCTCTTTGAATTTAATTCCTTCCTTCATCAATCTGAAGAATTATAATTAGATCACTTATTACCATTTTTTTTACCAACCAAATTTTTAGCAGAGTTTGAAAATGTTGGTATCTTATAAAGAACTGGTGTTATCGGTCCTTCTACACCATAATATAATACTTTTGCAAGAATTTCTAAATCATGCATAATATCATAAGGCGAATCATCCGTAGTATTATTCCAATACTTATCTGCTCAAATTTGAGCAACTTCTATTTTTTGTAAAATTTCTTTATTATTTTCTCCATCTTTATAATTTTTTGTAAAAAATTCCTTACAATGAGTTTTTACGTCTGCTGACGAACTTGCTGAAATCCTCCTTAATCGTTTAAAATTTCACTCTGAATTTTCACACTCATAAAATTCACTACAATATTTATTTAACGTTGCTTCATCGAATTTATATTTATTAATATCATAATCTCAAATTTCTTGTTTCAAGCTTCTTGTAATTTCAACTCTAAACTCGGGCACATAAGCATATAATATTCCTAAAATCTTTTTTTGAGACATATAACATCACTTTTCTTTCAAAACCTGTTCTACATACTGAACTCATGCCATTTGTAACTGTTTTGACATTCCCTCTACACTTGACATAGCATCACCAAACGGATCTTTTAAAAATTTCGAAGAGTATACAGTTGAAAAATATTCATCAGAAAAATTTTGATTATAATAAGTTTGAGTTTTTAAAGCGATTTGTTCCGCTAAATCAAGTCATATAACTTGATTTTGACTACAAAAAAATGCAATAAAAATAATAAGCAACACTCATAATATTCTATGAAGATGATTCCTGTACATTTTGTAATTTTTCAGATAAAGAATAAAATAATGGAATAACTTTCGACAAATTATTATTCCTAAATTTCTCCACTTTTTCTGCATACAATAAGACCCAAATATGCAAAGGATAAGTCATACTAAACTCCTCAAAATTATTCTGTACCATTTTAAATGCCTCTATTTGCATATCAGAATAATTTTTCAAATCCTGTCTATTCATTTCATATTCTAAATTCTTCGTTTCCTTTTCTTTAGATTGCATTACATATGAATAATACAAAATAAAATGACGATAATGTAGCAACTCATTATAAACTAATGTTACAAAAGATGGAGTCAGAGAAAGTCATTTATGATACGAATGTAACGCACATGCTACAAAATTCATTCAAGTCATATTTCACGAACAACTTAAATTTTCTGCCAAATTAGATATTTTTGAATTATCTATTATTTTTACGGAATTTAACACATCTTTATAAAATTTCTGATTTCATTCTAAAACAGAAACAGTCCTACTATAACTCTTTTTTAAATTATCATATCATGTCTCCATCAAAGAATATATACCCATAAATTCTTCAACTTTTTTCTTTGGATCAAAATTCTCTATCGTACTCACATGTAGTACTTGTGCATACTTAATTTTAAACAAATCTGACATTATTCATTCAAAAATTTTTGTAACATAAACAGACAAATCACACCCCTCCAACCCATTATTTTCATTTAATGAACATAAATCTTTTCATTTAGATTTTTGTTGTAAATGTAATAATTTAGATATATCTCATTTATAAACACCCTTCAGCGAACTATTATTTCATAGTTTTTCATCAAAAGATGAACACAAAGCATATAGAAACAATGATTGATGAGAATCAAAAGTTTGTTCCCATGACACATTATCCGTCTTACTACTAGATACTGCAAAATAAACTCTTCCCGTTCACGAACCTCAAAACAAAGAATTACAATATGTTTTAATCAAATCTATTGTTTGTATATCAGAACCAATATCTGAAATTTTATTTGTAAAAACCGGCGGAACACAAATTTTTGCATTATCTATATCCTCATTTCCACGATTAGGTAGAACGCTTGTAACACAATAAGGCTGCTCATAATTCTCGGAGACGGATACACATCATCCATCTTGTTCAATATTAATACAGGCCTCATCTTTCCATGAAGCAACAGAAAAACAAGGTAAACACACAATCACACACACAAATAAACGTTTAATACACTTATTATAAACTCTCATAGTAAAAACAATCAAATAAAAGGTATCCAATAACTAACCTGAACATTGTTTATCAACAATTTTTTGTAAAACATCCTTTAACTTAGACGTATTATTCATGGTCGTATTAACTTGCCTCAAAAGTCAATCACCTTGCGAAACTAAATCAGAAACATCCGATGAAATAGCATTCTCCAAAGACTGTCAATATTGACCCATAACTTCCTCAAAGATATTCTCAAAATCAGCATTCAATTCAAAAGAAAAATTAGAATTATACCCAATTTTATCTCAAAACATCTTACTCCACCATAATTTTCTATCTTGAGTGGACATATAGGATGACAATCATGCAAGATTTTTATTTTGAGAAGTTATATTTTTAGATAAATTATCTTTTTGTTCATTTTTTGATTTTTTTTCTTTAGAATATCATTTTACCTCAGACCAAACTGAAGAAAAATCTCATAAATCTAAAGAAGCATTAACCCACTTTCAACATGTTCGATTTGGACCCCAATAAGCCCTCAATTGAGCCATCTCATAGTCACTTATTCACTCACACATATTACTTCTATTATTTTTAAAGTCCCACCTTCCTTTACCAACAAGAGCCCCCCACAAAGTATTCATAGAATTTTTTACATCTTGAATCGAATTTTTTACTGAATCCTTACCATTACTTACCGCACCATCAATACTACTCACAAACAAATTTACAGATGGATTACATACTGAGAATCCCATTACATCCCTATAATCACCTGTCAATTGATCAATCGCTTTCTGACTAAATTTCAAAGCAAAATTCTGTCCATTACAGACATTACCTCAAGCTCAAAGACATCAATAATAAGCAGTCAAACCAGACTTTCACAGTTTTCCACCAACCATAATAAAATGTTTCATTGCCGCATTCATCTTTAATAAATCAGACAAAACATCTACCATACTAACATCTGGTACTGAAAAAGTTCTCTTTTCCAATAATCACATTTCTTCATATTTATTAACCAATTCCCAAAATTCACCCATTAAATTTCACTCAAGTGGACGTGTCAGATTTATTTGTTTTGAACGAAAATATGCAACATCAAATAACTGGCTCTCTATATCTAACATTTCTTTATAATCTCTTACAGCTGGGCTATCCTTAAATAATATTGCCAATCATTCTATATTAGATTGAACAACCGAAGACGAAACCAAAAGAAGCAATACCGCTGAAGTAAGTAAATTAGAAACTGAAGATCTAATATTTCAAATAATACCATTCGCAATCAAATCTAGTGCAGATAACCCCAATACTTCTTTTGAAAACAAACCTTTTGATGTAAATGTAACTTTTAAAAGCCTTTCATTTACTTTAGTTTCCAAAAGTAAATTTATAGCTTCTTTTTGAAAATTAAAATAATTAGACATCATTTCAGATGGTCATGAACATACTTCAGGCTGACTTGTAGTAGTAACACTTGCCTCCACATAAAGAAAAGATGGGGAGAAAGCCCGAAATAACATAACCGATACAACAATTAACAAATATTTTCTTCTCATAAAACGAAGTACTCAAATAAACACTCACAATTATACTCACTATCTTCAAAAAAAGCAAAAAAGATAGCATTAAATTAAAGATTTCAATTTGACTTTAATTCAATTTTATATGGGACATTTAACATAGCAAAATAATAAAAATCAGATTGTTTTATTCTCTGGGATTTATATAATCAAAAAACTTGTTAAAGTTTAGCAAGATAAGTACTTTATATTCAATTTATTCGCAAAATTATGTTTAATCGATTAACTAACTTAATTTGATGAGATTACAATCAAAAACAAATTAACACTATACGACCTATTGTAAATAAAATCAATGAACGATACGACAAATTTGAAACCCTAACAGACGATGAAATCAAAGCAAAGACTCCAGAATTTAAAGAAAGATTAAATAATTGAGAAACTCTTGACGATATTCTTCCAGAAGCTTTTGCTGTAGTAAAGCAAGCTTGTAAGAGAATGGTTTGAGATACATATGATGTAAAATGAGAGAAGCAAACTTGGAACATGATTCCTTATGATGTTCAGCTTCTTTGATGAATCATTCTTCATCAAGGTAAAATCGCCGAGATGAAAACATGAGAATGAAAAACTCTCGTTGCTGCAGCTCCTGTATACTTAAATGCCTTATCATGAAACTGAGTACATGTAGTAACAGTGAATGATTATCTAGCATCTCGTGATGCTCAATGGATTGGATATTTGTATCAATGGTTAGGACTGACTGTTGGAAGCGTAGTAAAATGAACTCCCCTACAAAAAAGAAGAGAAGAATACTCTAAAGATATTACATATGTTGAAAATTCTGAATTATGATTTGATTACTTGAGAGATAATTTAGTTCAGACAATGGAAAGAAGAAATCTGATTTGGAGACCTTTGAATTTTGCTATTGTCGACGAAATAGATTCTATCTTGATTGATGAAGCTAGAACTCCATTGATCATTTCTGAAGCTAGAGAAGAACCTACAGAAAAATACACATATTATGCAAATATCGTAAATATGCTTACTCCATGTAGTGGAAAGAAAAAAGTAAGTAAATGACTTTTGAACGAACTCATAAACGACGAGCCAAAAGATCAGGAAGAAGATGGAGATTATTATATCGACGAAAAAACAAAAACTGCTTCATTAAGCTGAAAATGAATCGCAAAACTTGAACAACTTTTGAATGTAGAAAATCTTTATAAAGACTTCGGATTTGAAGAGATTCATCATATCGAGAACGCACTTAGAGCAAAAGCTGTTTATATCAGAGATGTAGATTATATCGTTTCAAACGGAGAAGTTCTTATCGTGGACGAACATACAGGTAGAACTATGCCATGAAGAAGATTTAGTGAATGACTACATCAAGCCATTGAAGCTAAAGAATGAGTACAAATTCAACGTGAATCTCAAACCATGGCTACAATTACTTATCAGAATTTTTTCAAGCAATATAAAAAATTGGCTGGTATGACAGGTACTGCTGCCACTGAAGCTGAGGAATTCCAAAAGATTTATGAACTCGAAGTAGTAATTGTACCTACAAATAAACCAATTCTCAGAGTAGATAAACATGATAAAGTTTACTATAATCAACAAATCAAACGAAAATTCGTAAAAGATTATATTAAATTTTACCATGAAATCTGACAACCAATCCTAATCTGAACTGCAGATATCGCTACATCTGAATATGTTTCTCGTATCCTCGAAAAAGATGCAATTACTCACTACGTTTTGAATGCTAAGTTCCACGAACAAGAAGCGCACATTGTTGCGAATGCTGGTAAATATCAATCAGTTGTAGTAGCTACAAATATGGCATGACGTGGAACCGATATTAAATTGGAAGACTGATTAAACGAAAAAATGGCAACTAATTATGCTAAATGGTGTGGGAAACAATTGAAAAATCAAACTTCCGTAAAAGTAAATATTTATTCAAGAAAAGAATACGAATTAACTATTGATGCTCTAAAAAATCAATTTGAATTAGATGATGAAGATATCACAAAAGCAGAAAAATCTAGCTTTTCTAAAAATGGAATAAAAATCAACATTCAAACAAACAATAAAAAGAAAGAGCAAACTGACGTTTTTACAAGAATTACAATAGAATCCACCGAATGAAACAAGGAAAGTATCGAAAAAGATTTCCATTATGGATTATTCATTCTCTGAACTGAAAAACATGAATCTAGAAGAATCGATAATCAGCTCCGTGGACGTGCTGGTAGACAATGAGATCCAGGAGTTTCCGTTTTCTTCGTAGCTTTGGATGACACATTAATGAGAAAAATGTGATGAGAAAGAATTCAGGCTATGGCGTGAATGTTACTTTCAAAGGAAGATTTAGCTGAGCTCGAACTAACTCAAAAACAATTTACATCAGCCATAACTAGATCTCAAAAAGAAATAGAAGCTCGACATTTCAGTACCAGAAAACACTTATTCGACTACGATTCTGTAATCGATAAACAAAGAAAGAGAATCTATTTCACGAGAGATAGTATTATTGAAGCCGATGAAGATGAAGAAAAGAAAGCTGAATGGTTAAAAACAGCTAAACAGCAATTTATGCTAGATTCACAGGAAATATTGAATACTCAAATTTCTACTGCAGAAGCTACATGACAAAGTACTTCAGATTTATTGTTAGTTCTAAACAAAGAGTTTTGACTAGAAATCGATGAAAAACAAAAATCTGAATACGAAAAAATGGATTATAAAACTTTAGCAAATAGTCTTGATCGTAGATTAATAGAATATTTTACTACAATGCGAGAAAAATATGACCAAAATCTGCTTTTTAATATTTTAAGAGATGTAAATTTACAGGTAATTGATAAATTACGAGTAGCTCACATTGATGATATGCAATATTTAAAGGATAAAGTTGGATTTATGGGATATGCACAAATGGATCCACTTATCGTTTATAAACAAGAATCTTTTGAAAAATTTGAGTTATTACAGCAAAATATCAAAGCTGATACAACAACTAAATTAATGAGAATCGATTACCGTGCTGTAGCTGAACAGCAAGAGATGCAAAATCAATTATTTGAGATGGTACAAGATAATCCAGAGATTATGGAAAAACTAAAACAAGCAAGCAAACAATTCTGATGAAAAGTCCCTGTTCAAATTTCCAAAAAAGACGGTAAAGTAGTTATCCAAGCTTGAAACAAACCTATCGCACAAACAAGTAGCGATCCAAGAAAAATGATATTCGAGGATGAAGATTGAGTTGAAGTTTTCGACGCTGATGATATCTGAAAATCTTCACCAAGTGAATGAGTAGTATTGCCAACAAGAAAAAAAGTTAGACCAAATGATCCATGTCCATGTGGAAGTGGTAAAAAATATAAAAAATGTCATGGTGCTAATGAAGTAAAATAAGAATATTTTGGTAAAAACACTTAATTATATGTTAAAAGAAATCGTTAAAGATACAGTTAAGATACTTATAAACAGGCCTAGAATCATAAGGCTCGCTCTTTTGACATCATATTCATATACATTCTATCAGATTTATTGAATTATCTATTTCATAAATTGACTAGCAAATATGAAATACAATTCTGGAATAGATGTTTCAAATGCCTTAATATATTTCGTAAATGCCGTACAAAGATTTAATATACTATGGTTAATTATAACCATCGCTATAATATTTCTTATATGAATATCCATATTCTGACCAATATGAAGACAAGCCGTACTTTATAGTATTGATGACGAAAGTATGAAAACAGGTACAGCATTCATCAAATGATGGAAAAAATGGTGAATTATGGCAGAATTTGGATGAGTAAATATGTGGTGACTAAGTATGCGATCCGTCTTCATTTTTGTAGTCAGATTTCGGATGCTTTGATACTTAAATAATCCTGTAATTATAACTGTATTCATTATATGGATAACCTGTGTGTTAGGGAAAATTGTGCTTTGGCCTTATGTAAACTATTACATAGTATTAAGAGACTTCTCTGCACGAGATGCTGTAATAAAAAGCATGAATTTAACACTTTCTAATTTATGATTAACTTTTAAAGGCCTCCTAAGACAAGCTACCATCAGATGTAGATTTTTGTTCAATTCTTGCATTGCTATCTGAATTCCTCTACTTATAATGATTTTTTTCATACAAATGAATCTAATCAACAACTCAGCAATTGAAATCATATCTCGAATACTTATATCTTTTTGAATAATCATATTCATTTATTTAGAAGCTGTCTTTAAAGCTTTTGATTATACTTATCGACACAAAATATTTTTGGAAGCAGAAAGACGCAATAACCTAAAATAAATCTGACTTTATTTTTTGAGGTTCAAAATGTATATTCACATAATCACTATTTTCCCAGAATTATTTGATTCATTTTTTTCTACATCATTACTAGCAAAAGCACAAGAAAAATGAATTCTGAAAGTGGATTTTTGTAATCCTAGACAATTCTGCACAGATAAGCATCAACAAATCGATGACGAAATATACTGATGATGAGCATGAATGCTAATAAAAGCTCAACCAATAATCGATGCCGTTGAATCTATTATCAAGAATAACAATCTCAAAAATTCAGATTTTAAAATTATTTTTCCTTCCCCTGCTAAAAAAGTTTTTAATCAAAAACTCTCTTACACATTTTCCAAACAAGAACACTTAATTTTTGTATGCTGAAGATATGAATGAATAGATTATCGTCGAGAATTATATATACAAAAACATTATCCAGAACAATTCGAAAAAATTTCATTATGACAATTCATCTTATTATGATGAGAGATTGCAACTATGACAATGATTGAATCAATTTCTAGACTTATTCCTTGAGTAATTAAAGAATCTGAAAGTTGGCAAAACGAAAGTTATTCTTTAAAAGAAAATATGCAAAACCTTGAAGAGCCTAATTACACTAGACCAGAAATCGTAGAATGATTCTCTGTGCCCGAAATACTTTTAACTTGAAATTCTGAAGAAATTGAAATGCGAAGAAAAGAAAACACAAAAACCATATAAAATACTACGAAACACCACATATTACACATAATTTTAAATAAAAAAATCCTCGGATGGAAACATGCCGAGGTGATGCTAGCGTCTTGGAAGTGCGCACAAGAAGCTTGGACCCAAACGAGCAGGATTATACAAATAGCCTTAAGACTAATGCTACCAAACCTTCGACCAAGTAACCCCTGCAGAAAGATATACGCTAGCACAACATATTGGTGTACACTCATAAGACTCAAAAATCGAGCATGGATGCTGCATAAGAAAATGAAAGTTAATTTCAAGAGAAAATACATAAATTAGTTTTAATAGTTATCATCTACTAAGGCTATCATATATATAAAAAATCTGACTGGACAATTAAGTCTAATCAGATTTTTTTTATTCTTTTATTAATTAAGCTTCGACCACCTCTCCCTCAACTGGTCCAGACTCTCCTGCTGGAGCTGCTCATCAATTAGAAGCGTCAGCATTTTGCTGTGCTGTTTGAGCATATTTCTGGAATAATGGTTGAGATTCTCTCTGAAGTCTATCAGTTTCATCTTTCACTTCTTGAACTGTAGCATCTTCTTTGTCTTTCATGGCTTTACCATCAGCTACCAATTTATTGATAGTTTCTTTATCCTCATCTGAAATCTTTTCTTTATATTCCTGTCCTAATCATTCAATAGCATAAACCATTGATTCAAGTCAGTTTTTAGCTTCGATTACTTCTTTTCTCTTACGATCTTCTTCAGCAAATTTTTCTGCTTCAGCTTTTGCCTTTTCAATTTCTTCATCTGAAATATTAGTAGAACCTGCAATAGTAACTGATTGTTGTTTTCATGTAGATTTTTCTTGAGCTGTTACATTAAGGATTCAGTTTGCATCGATATCAAATGTTACTTCAATCTGAGGCATTCATCTTCTCATTGGAGGGATTCACTCAAGATTGAACATTCAGAGTGACTTATTATCTCTAGCAAACTGCCTTTCTCACTGTGTTACATGAACAGTAACTGCAGTCTGATTATCAGCAGCTGTAGTATAGATATTTGATTTTTTAGCAGGGATTGTAGTGTTTTTAGGGATCATAACATGAGCCAATCCTCCTTCAACTTCTACTGCCAAACTTAATGGAGTAACATCAAGCAATAAGATATCAGTTACATCTCCTTGAATAATTCCTCATTGAATAGCGGCTCATTGAGAAACGGCTTCATCTGGATTTACAGTAGCCTTTGGAGCTTTTCCTAAAGCTTTTTGAACTATTCCAGGAATCTGAGGCATTCTTGTAGAACCTCAAACAAGGATAATTTCATTGATATCACTACTTGATAATCCACTATCTTTCATGGCTACAGATACAGGACCTTCACATTTTTTGAATAATTCTGAACACAATGATTCAAATTTAGCTCTTGTAAGCACTACATCCAAATTCTTTGGAGATCCATCTGGTCATTGAGCGATAAATGGAATAGTTACATCTACTCTATCTACATTTGAAAGCTGCATTTTAGCTTTTTCAGCTTCATCTTTCACTCTTTGCATTGCTCCAGCATTTCCATGAAGATCAATTCATTCTTTATTCTTGAACTCTTCCAATAAGTAATCAACAATTTTTTGATCCCAGTTAGCTCATCCAAGAGCTGTATCTCCAGAAGTTGAAAGAACTTGGAAAGTTC
>Ga0247608_10005077_pt1 | contig 14383 bp, 22 predicted proteins | sample 176DNAGHGlowgp2_FD_193490 | JGI IMG/M metagenome (GOLD analysis project Ga0247608, IMG submission 193490) | Sheep rumen microbial communities from Palmerston North, Manawatu-Wanganui, New Zealand - 1766 DNA GHGlow gp2 | ecosystem: Host-associated > Mammals > Digestive system > Stomach > Rumen ...
AGTCTGTATTGACCTAGGCAGTGGTGCAGAATCTGGTTTGACACCATTCTTGAATAAGATTAAGAGCGAGTTAGCAAGTGTTCGTAGCCAGTACTCAACAATTTCTAAGAACGGTAACGTTAATAGAGGTGCTATGGCTGGTGGTCCATCACTTCTTACTCAGAAACTCGTAGACGAGCGTAAAGCAGCGAAAGAGGCAGCAACCGCTAATAATGACTATGCAACATCTACAGAAGGTGCTGGTAAAGGTTCATCTAAAGCAGCTAAAGAAGTTGATTATCTCACAAATGCTTTTAAGACATTTGAAAAGGGTACAAAAGTATCTCTTGGCAACATGATTAATAACATGGCTGAGAACTACAAAGCAACTGCTGAATGGGCTAGAGATGTAAAGACTTTAATGGGCAAAGGCTTTGACAAGTCTATCACTGACTGGATTCAGAAGATGGGCGTTGGCGGCCATGAGACTGTTAAGGCTTTCATGAATGCTTCTGCAGAAGAGACAGCCGCTCTTAATACTATGGCTAAAGAGTATATGACTCTTGATGAAGACGCTAAGAAGTATATTGAGGGTGATTACGAAGCGTTCGGAACCAAGATTTCACAGGCTCTTGAAGGCGGGCTTATTACTTATAGCACTAAGCTTGCTGAAACTGTTCAAGGTGCATTAGATCCATTTGGTAAGTTTGATAACAAGGTAGAACTTACTTCGGCTCAGATGTTAACTAATATGCAGTCCCAGCTTGATGGTATTGGTACATGGAGCGAAAACCTTAAGAAGTTAATGGGCAGGGTTCCGGATAGTATTATCCAATACTTCCAGGATTTAGGTCCTAAGTCATACGAAGAAGTAGCTGCTATGGCTAATATGACAGAAGAGCAATTAGCTCAGGCTACAGAACTCTGGAATCAGCAGTTAGAGATTGGCAGAAACATTGCCATCGATCAAGCTAATAAATATCGTGAAGTAGGTCAGGCTATTACAGATGGCTTAAGCGAAGGTGTTGACTTGACAGCTGTCGATGCAACAGGTACTGCTATAGGTGATAGTGTGCTTAATGCTACTAAGACTACATTAGGCGTACATTCACCTTCTACAGAGTACTTTGCTATTGGCGGGTTCTTGCCACAAGGCTTAGGTTTAGGCGTTAAGCAGAACACATTCCTAGCTACTCAAGCGCTCATAGCCATGGCTCAGCAGTGTAAGAAAGTTACCTATCAGATTATCAACGAAGAAGCTGGTGAAGAGATTGGTATGTTCTTCATGAGAGGTCTATCTAGAGGTATTCTTAATGGCGAGTCTAGTGTTATTGAAGATTTAAAGTCTATGGCACAGAGAGTTATAGCTGCTGCTCATGCTGCATTTGATGAACACTCTCCATCTAGAATCTTTGAGACTATCGGTATCAATCTTGACAGAGGTTTGGGACAAGGTATTGACAAAGGTACAGATGTCGTACTCTCAGCTACTCAGAATATGGCTGATAACACCATTCAGATGATGAATGACATTATCAGACACATATCAGCAGAGGTTAACGACTCTCCTGAGCTTCAGCCTGTTATCAGACCACGTCTTGATTTAACAGCACTTCAAAATGGGAAGTCTAGAATCGGTTCTATGCTAGACAACCCTGCTTATGAGATGGCAACAAGTGTAGCTTCAAACATGGTAGCTTCTACTGTGAATACACCAGATACACCATCTCAGCTTGGAACCACACAGAATATTATTATTAACCAAACAAATAATTCTCCTAAGGCGTTAGATGCGTATGACATCTATCGTAATACGAGAAACCTAGTACCACAATTACAAGGAGTTTTATCATGATAGAATCATTCACAATTACTAACCATTTAGGTGAGAGTTTGGTTTTGGAGTTGACTAACCCGGAGGAATCTGGGTTAGTTATTACTTCAGTTACTGGACTCGGACAGGTTGATGCAGATGTTAACACTACAAAGTTAGCAGGCAGCGACTATTCAATTAAGAACTCAGCGTTTCTGATTGAGAGGAATGTTGTGTTCTCAATTAAATACTATGGAGATGATATTGAGGTAAGTAGAGGAACTGCTGATAGAATCTTTCCTACGTCTAAGGCAGTAACAATAGACGTAAAGACAGACTATAAAGAACTTACATTTAATGGAACAGTAGAGAAAAACGAACCTGCAATCTTTAATAAGTTATCAGGCTGTCAGGTTTCGATTAAATGTACCGATCCATTTATGTATGAAAAAGATGCTTTATCTATTCCATTTGGAGGAGTAGAGCCTATGTTTGAGTTCCCATTCCACTCAGATATTGAGGGATTTGGAAACGATATGATTGAATTTGGCAATATCCGTATAATCAAAGAGAAGTCTATCTATTATACAGGAGAAGCTGAGGTAGGATTCACTATTAACATACATTCTACTGGTATTGTTAGAGGATTTACTATATATAACTTAGACCAGAGGAAACGTATAAACATCGATGATGATATCCTAACTACAATCACAGGTAGTGGCATTATTCAAGGTGACGATATTGTCATTTCTACTATTAAAGGGCATAAATCAGCAACTTTAACAAGAAATGGCATTACATATAACATATTGAACGCCTTAGCAAAGAACAAAGTAATTGACTGGTTCGAATTGCAAAGAGGCGACAATCTCATGGCTTACTCAGCTGAAGAAGGAGAGTACGACATGATGATAAACATTAAATACAGGATTTCTCATAAGGGTGTGTAGCATGGAATTTTATATTTTAGATAAGGATTTTGCTGTTATCGACATATTAGAGTCGTTCAGTTCAATGGTATGGAATGAAAAATATTATTCATACGGCGACTTTCAGACGAGTATATCTGGATTTGCAGAAGTTGTTAATAACCTTCGGAAAGACTATTATATTTCGAGATCCGATAGTAATAGTTTGATGATTATCGAGGGCTGGGACCCTAATACCAACACAACTGAAGGTCACCAGATTATGTACACTGGTAGAGACCTTAAGTCTATATTAAAAAGACGTATAATATGGAAACAGACGACCATAAGCGGTAATTTCCAGAATGCTATTAAAAAACTTGTTACAGAAAATGCTATAAGTCCATCAGACCCTGATAGAAAAATTCCTAAACTTATATTTGAGGAAAGCACTGACCCCGCGATCACATCAATAACCATCGAAGAAATGCAGTTTACAGGAAACGAGCTATATGAAGTAGTTGAGGCTCTATGCAAACAGCATAAAGTTGGATGGGACATTATTCTTAAAGACAATCAAATGGTCTTTAAATTATATTCTGGTAAAAATCGTGGAACATCACAAGTAGCTCTACCGCAAATCACATTCTCAGTACAGAACGACAACTTAATATCTTCTAATCATAAAGTTGATACTAGTACTTATAGGAATGTAACGCTTATTGCAGGAGAAGGAGAAGGTTTAGATAGAAAGACAGCTACTTATGGCTCTGCTTCAGGACTAGATAGAAGAGAGTTATTCACTGATGCTAGAGATATTTCATCAAACGAAGGAAGTGATGACGCAATCTCTCCTACAGCTTACCAGAATTTATTGATAGAAAGAGGAAAAACTAAGTTATCTGAGTGTAAAGTAAGCGAAGAAGTAGAAGCTACTGTAGATACTAGTGAGTACTCTATCTATCAGTTTAACGAAGATTATTTTATGGGTGACATCGTGAATGTAATAGATGTTTACGGTAATGAAACCCAATCTCGAATAACAGAGATGACTACAGCAATAACAGAAACGGGTATAGACTCACACCCTATATTTGAATACGAGGAGGTATAAGGCAATGCTTAGATCTGGATTTTTTAATTCTAAAAACCACGATAAGCAATATTACACATCTGATATATCATATTTGTTTAACAGTTTGATTAAGGATGGTGTGTTTGAGCATATCGGCGGTAAATTCATAGCTAGGGCTGGGTCTGGAATGCAGGTTGTAATCCCATCTGGCTTTGCTTGGTTTAATTCAACATGGAGTGCTAATGATTCTGATTATGTTATTAACATTGATGAAGCTCCATATGTAGCTAATTACAAAAGAATAGATGGTATATTCCTACAGGTATTTCCTGAGGACGATACTAATACAAGAGATAATGCCTTCTATTACGCTAAAGGAACAGAGACAGCAGGAACCCCTGCTAAACCAGTTCCAACACCTACTGATGAGGAAATCTATGTTCCAATCTGCTACATAACAGTTGAGTATGATGTTACTCAGATAACTGCTTCTAAGATAGAAAACATGGTAGGCAAGACAGAGACGCCATTCGTAACGGGTATCTTAGAGACCGTTGATATCACAGAGTTATTGGCTCAATGGGAAGCGCAGATGAACGACTGGTACAACAGCAAGGATGTCGCTTGGGATGACTGGTTTGCGGATGTTACCACTAATGATTCAGCTGAGTGGAGAGCTTGGTTTGACTCTGTCAAAGAGGATTTAGCTACAGTCGAAGTTGGAGAACTTAAGAATAAAGTTGACGCCTTGACTAGTATGTATGTGCAGGATGGTACATTATACCTTCCAAATACAGCTGCTAGTGTATCAGGTAATAAGCTTATCCTTGGCACAGACTTATAAGGAGGTGATTTCAAAATGAGAATAGGAACATCTCTAAAATTAAAATTTAAAATCGACTTGGATGACTTTGCATATGACAAAGTTAAACGAGCTGAACTAACTATGCAGCAACATTACAAAAATGTGCTTATCAGAAATCTTTCTATAGATGAAGATTGCTTCTATATAAATCTAACAGAGGAAGATATGTATCTGTTCAAGCCTGAGAAGGTAAGAATTCAGATTAAGTTGGTATATCCTGACGGTAAGGTTATCGCTACTTGCATCCATGAGAGACTTATTAAGGGGATTCTTAACGACGAGCTCACAACAGATGTAAAGTTAGCTGAGGAACCAAAAAGAGACCCTCAGGTTATTAATCTACATATTGAAGAAGAGTTTGTTACTGGTGACGGCACCAATGACTATAACCAGCTTATTAACAAACCAGTTGTTAACGGTACCACTCTCGAAGGGACTATGTCTTTACGAGATTTAGGAATAGTAAAGCCTTCCAAAGTTGAAGGTGAAAACTTATTATTTTCTTAATTAAAGGAGGAAAGAGTTATGCCAAATCCATTAATTTCCCAAATCACATTACCAGTTGAAGTTGAAGGCCAAATGGTCAGCACAATCTTTGATATCAAGGATGCTACTGCTCGTCAGATGATTGAGGACCTCGGTCATGCACTTTACTGGATCGGTGTTACAACCACAGCTTTAACAGATGGTGCTACAACAAATCCAATCAGCGTTAACGGAGAAGACGTTACTGCTACACTTGGCGGTATGGCATCTTATGATGGCCTTGAATTCGTATGGAACGGTTCTGCTTGGCAGGCAATGGGTCATGCTAACTTTGGTGCTCTTGCATTCAAGTCTTCAGCATCTGGCTCATACACACCAGCTGGTTCAGTAACTGTTACACCAGCTCAGGCTGCTGATACAACAGCTGCAGTAGTACCATTCGGTACAGCTAACGTTCCTACAGCATTTGCAGTATCAGGTGAGGTTCTTACAATCACACCAGGTACTGCTGCTACGGCAGGTACAGCAGTTGATGTTGTTACAGCTTCTGGTGCTGTTACTATCGAGACAGCTACATTCTCAGGTACAGCAGCTACTGTTACTGTAGAGTAGTAATTACAACTGAATATCATTGAGGGCTCAGCTTAGGCTGGGCTCTTTTATTTTATCAAAATGGGAGGTAATAACTATGCCTTATATCTCAGAGATAAGTCCCGATGGTGGTACATCTAGATTTGACTTAAAAGATAAAAACGCACAAACTAAGAATTTAACGAGTCCCATAGAAGTCGGAGGGGAACAACAGTCTACAGTTGAAGATTGCTTATCTGCTCTAGCTGAGAGCGGAGGAGGCGGAGGTACAGATGCCTATGTAGACGGTGGTACATTATATTTGCCAACAACGAAAGCTTCCGTATCAGACGGTAAGCTGATTATAGGATAGAGGAGGACAGTATTATGTCTAGTATAGATAAAATTAACGTAGGCGGAGTGGATTTTGAGATTGCATCGTCACCTACACCAGTAATGGCACCAGTTGAAACAGGTACGACTGCTACACAGGCATATGCAGTCGGAGATTATGTAATAGTAGGCAGTACACTACATGAGGTTACAGCAGCTATTGCCATTGATGACACATTCACAGAAGGCATCAACATCTCTACTTCCACTAGTTTAGGAGATGAGATTAATCAATTAAATAATGATTTAACTGTCATAAATAGAAAAGTTGGTAACGGAGTTAGAATCATAGGAATAACAAGTGGACACGGTAGTGATAACAATGGTCATACTGTTAATCTTAGTGATTTCAATTATTATCCATCTTCAGCAGACGATTATATTGTACTACTTGAAGTCAAAGGTGCAAATAACACAAGTTTGTTCCCAACCATAACGTCAAAAACAACAACTTCATTTCATGTTAAAGATTTTCAAACTGGTGTTGGTGCTGGTGATTGGAATGCTACAATTTTAGCTTTGAAATAAATAGGAATTTAACACACTAAAAAATTACACATAAAAGAAAGGACATCATAGATGAGGCATAAGCTTGATACGAGGAGAAGGTCACCTCCCAAGCATTTCATAATACGGAACTAAGGAAATCGAACCGGTTATGAAATGGACATAATCGCTGACCAACAATAGTTATTGGTTGAAATTCAAAAATACAGCTGTAGTACAAGCGGCCGCCTGATAAGCGGAAGAGGTTGATTGGTCCTCAGTAATAGAACGCTGCTATGGATGTATTTTATTTAGATACTTGCTGTCGAGTGCGCATTAGACAGATAGTATACAGTAACTTATTAACCGATACTTCATAAAAATGAGAAGTACTGCTAACTGCAAATAATTATGCAGAGAAAGGAATACATTATGGGATTAAATGAATCCAATGGAAACATGGTAATGCCAGTAGGCCCAATGTATGGTAATGGCTATGGCAACAACGGCTGGAACAATAGTGACTGGATGTGGATTTTGTTTCTCTTTGCTTTCATGGGCAACTGGGGAAACAACGGAAACGGTTTTGGAGGAGGTAATGGCTCTGCAGGATCTATGCTTCCTTATTTCACTGCGCAGAACACCGATGCTGCTGTCCAGAGAGGATTTGATCAGTCAGCTATTACTGGACAACTTTCTGGTATTCAGACATCATTAACAAACGGTTTCGCTAATGCTGAAGTAGCTTCATGTAATCGTGATCTTAACCAGATTAAGGCTACATATGATAGCGAAATTGCTTCAATGACTCAGAGATTTAACGACACAATGTCGATCAATAACAACTTAAATAACATCAACGAATCTCTTCGTGACTGCTGCTGTGAGAATCGTGCAGGTATTGCTGATCTCAAGTATACAGTTGCTACAGAGGCTTGTGCTGATAGAAATGCTATCAACAATGCTCTTAGAGATGTACTTGTTGAGGTTAAATCTGGTGTTCAGTCTATTAAGGATCAGATGTGTCAGGATAAGCTTGACGCTAAAGATGATATTATTGCACAGCTTCGTCAGGAGAACCTCTATGCTCGTGGACAGGCTTCTCAGATTGAGCAAGACGGTAGAATCGTCAATGCAATTTACAATAGACTTAATGACTGCCCAGTAGGTACAACTCCAGTTTATGGAAGAGTACCTATCTTCACTTGCAATAATCAAAATAATTGCTGCAGTTCCTTCTAGAAAGGAGGCAGCTTATGAAAAATTACATTGCTAATAAACAAAATGTTTTATTGAATAATCCAATTTTATTCAATGCTTCTAACTGCAACTGCACTGGATGTAGTAATATTTATCATCAGGATGGTTCTGGTGTATTCGTATTGTCTGGTAGAAATCGTAATAATAACTCTGCTGGAAACGAATATCAGGTTACATTCAATGGTAATATTACTGTTCCAACAGGTGGTACTGCAGGTCCTATTGCTGTAGCTATTATTCTCAATGGAGAACAGGAAGTAGAAAGTAGATCTATTTTCACTCCAGCTGCAGTTGATGAATATGGAAATGTTACTTCGACAACAGTTATACAGGTTCCAAAATGTTGTGGATGCTTCAACATGTCAGTTGAATATGTCTCTGGTTTGGTAGATGACCCAACAGGCACACCAGCACCACTCATTACTGTTGAAAATGGAAACCTTACAATCAATGGAAAAGTAGCATAGAAAGGAGGTTGAAGAGAATTGGATAAACTTTATGAAAAGACTAAAGACAAAATTGATGAAGGACTTGAGCAGTTAAACACTCAGCCTCTTACAGCAGAGAACGCTTGTCAGTATAAAGAGCTTACAGAAGCATTATATTACCTTATAACTGCTACATCAATGCTCGATTATTCTGAAGAGAATGGCTATTCTGGTACTTATACAATGGCTAGAGGTAACAACGGTGGTATGAGTCGAGGACTTGTACATATGCCTGATATAAAGATTCCACCTATGTCTAGAGATGGACGTAGAGGTATGGATGGTGATAGCGACGGAATCTATAATGAGTCTGGACGTTATATGCCTAACAGATACTACTACAGTGGACATACTGGAAAAGAGCATATGATGCAGGATCTTAAGGCTATGATGGCTGATGCTGATACAGAGAAAGAGCGTAGACGTATCAAGGATTTAATAGAAGATTTACAGGAAATGAAGTAAGAATTTCTGGTGCCGAAAGGTTAAATGACGGTAACGGGCAGCCAGACTAGTAAGTTCCTACTTATTTCTCATGGCATGGTGGAGCTGCGCTGTTAGTGTGGCTCCATTTGTGTGTCTTTAGCTTGTCCAGGGAGTAACATCGGTTCGAATCCGAAAAGACACTTTAATAATAGGAGGTATGAACTATGAAAATGCCAATTTTACCAGACCAACATTATAACAGATTAAAATGGATTGCTCAGGTTGCACTGCCAGCAATGGGTACGTTTTATTTTGCAGTAGCTGGAATCTGGGGATTGCCTTACGGCGAGCAGATAGTCGGAACAATTACGGCTATTGATGCTTTCCTAGGAGCATTACTTGGATTATCAACTATGCAGTATAAGAAGAGTTTAAAGGAGGAGTAAATTATGCCTAATGAACCAATAAGAGAAGTAGTTGTAAATGGTAATTCATATCCAATAGAAGCTGATACTAGTTCTATTGAGGCTCAGTTAACAGCTGAAGATAATTTAAAATTTAGATTTGCTACAGATGGAGACGGTAACTATGGTTATCGTGGAGCTGATGACAGCTTTGTCCCTTTTAAGAGTGGAGCTGAATTAGTAGGAACTTATTCATCAAATACCACTGTTAACGTTTCATCTTATGGAGCTAATTCTGCATCACAATTTGTGTTAGTTCCCTATCAAAGTAAAACTGTCACCGCAACTTGCAGAACTTATGTGCAAGCCCAATTTTACGGGATTCATGCTGATGGTATATACACAAACGGAGTACTTTCATTAAGTAATAATAGATTAACTGTCACTTTACCAACAGTAAAAGTGTCACTTGCTGCAGCAGAAAGCCCGGTAGCCGAGTCAGCTATACCTTGCAAATTGTATTATATTGGATAACAATTTAACGTAGTGAAAATAGGAATTTAACACACTAAAAAATTACACATAAAAGAAAGGAGAACTATCATGGGGTGGATACCATATAACGAACATCCATACGGATACACAATAGACGATTGTGTTCTTAGAGCTATAGCAACATATTTTGATATCTCATGGGAACAGGCATATTTGATGGTTGTGGCTAAAGGATATGAGATGAAGTTATTTCCTACTAACATGAATCTTGTATGGGAATCGATGCTCTTAGACAGAGGATTGACTAAGTATTATGTTCCAAACACTTGTCCTATGTGTGTAACCGTGGAAAAGTTCGCTAATGACCATCCTCATGGTAGTTACATCCTTGGAACAACGACTCATGCAATAGCAGTTATAAATGGTAGCTATTATGATACATGGGATTCAGGACAGGAATACCCTGTCTATTACTTCGCTAAGAAGGGAGAGATTTAACGTTGATAACACACAATAACATTACAACTGGTCAAAATCAACAGCCGATCATTAAGAGCGGAAACTATGTTATGAATTATATTTCGTCAACCACTTTTGGATTTGTCAATGGTGAAGACGAAGCACGAATGATTAACTTCAACAGAGGTTATATTAGAGGATACTTCTTTGATATGAACAGAAGTGTCTTCTATTACAAAGAAATTGATAATCTTGGACAGGTAATTAAGTTTGAAACATATGAGTATAACTTAGTTATTCCACCAGAACCAGAGAAGCCTGTAACACACGATGACTTAGCTAATATGCAGAATAATATCTTAGCTCAGATATCGGCAATGTTGCAACAGGGCAAAAAGGAGGATGATGTAGTTGGGTAATTCGATTATGCAAAACGGAATGCAGAATGCAATGGAACAGGAATATGCTTTATTCCAACAGAATCCACAGCAATATTTGCTTTCTAAAGGACTTAACCTACCTATGAATGCATTAGATAATCCGCAAAGTGCAGTTCAGTATATTATATCTTCTGGTCAGGGCACTAATGCTCAATTAACTCAGTTTCAAAACATACCAAACATATTTAGAAAATAAAAGGAGGAACTTGCTATGAAATATACAGTTCACGCTGGCCATGCAGCAAAAGGACATTTATTCACAGGAGCAGTAGGTTACTGTGAGGAATCTGTAGTAGATAGATATATCAAAGACTCGGTTATTAAGTGGTTGAAAATAGATGGTCACTTAGTCACAGATTGTACTGTAGATAAGGGATTAAGTCAGTCGAACATTATATCTCAGATTAAGAAGAAGATTAATGCTGAGCAGAATGTTGCAGTTAATACTAGTATCCATCTTAATGCTAATAAGAAAACCAAAGCAGATGGTAAAACAACTGGCGTAGAAGTATATGTTTACTCAACAAATTCTAACGATGCCGTAATAGCTAATAGGATTGTCAAAGCTATTAGTAAACTAGGCTTTAAGAATAGAGGCGTAAAGTCTAGAACGAATTTAGGTATTCTCAAAGGCATTAAGAATAAAGGAGCTAATATTCTTGTTGAGTGTTTCTTCTGTGACGACCAGGATGACTATAACCTCTATGTTAAGCTTGGACCAGATGCTATTGGTAAAGCTATTGCCGAGGGTTTGGTAGGTCATTCGATTCAGCAGCCAGAGAAAGCAACTGGCAAGTTTGTATATGGTGGGGTTGACTTCTCACTAGTATTTAACCCTGTTTACTATGCGTTGCATCAGCCAGATGTTGTAAAAGTTTATGGTACGGGCAATGATAGTAAGCTATTCGAACATTTCTGTATGTATGGAATGAAAGAAGCAAGACAGGCTTGTGCTGACTTCAATCCTAAAGTATACAGAGAAAGATATTCAGACCTTAATAGTGCTTTTGGTAATGACTGGGTGCAGTATTACAAACACTATTGTACTCATGGTATTAAAGAGGGTAGAAAAGCTATTTAAGTATTTTGGTGGTCCAGAGAAGAGGGAACCTTAAATGAAGCTACGATAAAGCAGCCAAACTCAATTATTATTCATATTATTCAAGAGAGAGAGTCTATCGTACAGGGCTCTCTCCTCCCCTGGGTGGTCTTGGCATGATAAGAGTCGGTCCGATTCCGGCTCCACCCTCTATAAGTATGACTCTTGGTTTATAACTAGTGCGTTTATGTCATAAAAAATATTTTTAAAACCTCGGAAAAATCTTTGTTCAAGTTGTCATTAATGTAAAGTTCGTAACTATTATCTACTCCTGCCGAGAGTCATACTTAAAATTATATTTAGGGAGGTCTGAGTTATGCCTGAAACTTTAAAAACTATTATTACTGTTTTGTTATCTGGTGGTTTTTTAACATTTCTACAATTCATGATTAATAGATATGACAACAAACATAATAAATTCAAAGAATTGCAGGATGAGTTTAAAAAAGGTCTGGCAGATAGAGAAAATACAGGAAAAGAACGATATGACGAACACAAAGAAGCAATCGAAGAGCTTAGAAAAGCGATGCTTACATTATCTACAAGTGCACAAGAAACACAAAAGCTTACTTCAGCTATGTCTGAGCTTGTTGTGGGACTTGGACAGGATAAAATCGTCTATCTTACAGATAAATATAGAAATCGCGGGGGTATTACACTTAAAGAAAAAGCAGGATTAGAATCAATATATATTCCTTATCATGACAAGCTAAAAGGTAACGGATATGGTAAGATTGGTTTTGACTATTGCATGAAAGAACTTCCTATTATATCTGAAGAAGAAGCTATACAAAGAGATAAATCGCAATAAAAACCTTCCTTATTATAAGGAGGTATAAAACCATGAAAATTATATTAGAAAACTTTAATTACAAAGGTATGCATTTTGATAAGTACGAATTAGATTTACCTGGATTAGGTGATGTCTATGATGAAAGCTTAGATAAAGTGATAACCGATAAGATTAAAGAGGATCTGGATGAGAAATTTTGGAGAGAGGTTAATACCAGAACTTAATAAGAAAAGAGGGCTCGTAGAATGTACAAGTCCTCTTATTTTTTGCCTTCGCAGCATAAACGTATACTAATATAGAAAGGAGGTGAAGTATTATGACAAAAAATTACCCTTTAACTGAAGTAGAGTATAGACTTATTCAAAGCTGCTTAGCGTTTAAAATGCAAAACGGCGAATTGAATGACAAAGAAAAAGACTTTATCAAGGAAGTTAAAGATAAGTTAAAAGATATTCACGATACAAAAACCGAATAATAATATTGGGAGTAAGCAATCGAAAATAATAGGCTTGCTCCTATATTTTTTCGCAACAATTACATTTTATATAATGAGAGGCAGAAAGGAGATTATATGACAAACGAAGAATTAATTGCTTATCAAAAAGAACTTGACACATTTGAATTAAGGGCTAGAGAAAACATGGCATATACGCAAAGTAAAATTGTTAAGAGATATATGGAAGATATAAACGGCATTGAACTTGGGGATGATGATATACCAAAAGCAGAAGATGTAGATGAATTATACTCGCAATTGACTGATTGTGAATTATATGTCAGACGATTATCAGAAACTTTAACGGAGATTCAAATATTAAAGAGTAAATTGAATAAGGATTCAGAGTAGGTAATATTGTATTGCCTCTCTTTTTTTTCGCAAGATAAACATACTGTATAATGAAGATAGGTAGAAAGAGGAATTTATGGAAAAAGCAGCATTTAAAACAGTATTTTTTAAAGATAAAGATACAGCCGATAGAGTAGCTTTATTATTTAATAATCAGTACGTAAATAAAGTGAGTAAGATGGATACTAGGTATTACGGAGATTGGTGTAATAATTGGTATTACATCACACTCAGAAAAACAAATACTGAAATAGATAAAATAGCTAATGATATCGGATTAAAAGAAGTTAGAAAAAATAATAAGAAGTGTTGGATATTTATAGATTAAAGATTAAAATCCTATCTTCTTCTTTTTCTCGCAAAAAATACATGTTCTTATATGAGGTGGAAGCCGGATGTAACTTTCCGGTATTAGTAAAAATGCTTTAACGCTATTACTAATCATCTCTTTTATTTTTACTATTGAACATTTGTGAGATAGTGTCGTTTCGAATGAAATGAGAATATTTGAGAAAAGGAGGGAAGTTATGGTTTACGTAGTTTTAGTAATTGGTTTTGTTTTAGCTATTATATTGTCATTCATGGCTGGCTTTAATTTTGCTATGAGAGGCAAAGCTAAAGACATGATAGAAAGGATGCACATGGGCACTATTATATTAGACACCAGAGATGATGCAAACGAGACTATCCAGTGCCAGTTTGATAAAAGTCCAAGAGAATTATTGAACATGGACTTTATATTAATGGAAGTTAAGATTCGCAGATAATACATTTCATTAAATAGAGTAGAACAGAAAGGAGACAAATTTATGAGCGATGAAAGAGAAATAAGTGTAGAGGAGGTTACTGGGAATACTTTAGATAAGCTTGATAGCTTAGAGCCTACTAAAGAGAATACTGTAATCATTGAAAAAATGGCAAAAACAGCAGATGTACTACTGAAGAATGCTAACGAGACTGAGAAGAACGAGATAGCTCGTGAACAGATTGAATCTAATGAGAGAATCGAAATGGCTCGAATTGAAGCTGAAAAGGTTCAACATGAAGAGGAGAACAAGTTACGAGAAAAGGAAATCAAAGCTAGTTTAGTGGAT
>Ga0247608_10005080_pt1 | contig 14379 bp, 11 predicted proteins | sample 176DNAGHGlowgp2_FD_193490 | JGI IMG/M metagenome (GOLD analysis project Ga0247608, IMG submission 193490) | Sheep rumen microbial communities from Palmerston North, Manawatu-Wanganui, New Zealand - 1766 DNA GHGlow gp2 | ecosystem: Host-associated > Mammals > Digestive system > Stomach > Rumen ...
ACAGCGATTCTCGGTGGAGCCGCCGTACTCGTCGGTGCGATGGTTGAACATCGGGGACAGGAACTGGTTGATGAGCCAGCCGTGGCCGCCGTGGACCATCAGCATCTCAAAGCCCGCCCGCTTGCACAGACCTGCCACATGGCCGTAGGCCGCGACGATCTCTGCGATCATCTCCTTGCTCATCGCCTTGTAGGGAACACCGTCGGCACGCACGCCGTCATCGGCAGACCACTGGTTCAGGCCGTGGGACTTATTCTTGTCAGTCATATAGGTACCGGCGAACATGCCGGAGTGACTCAGCTCAATGCTGGGGATCGCGCCGTGGCGGCGGATGGCGTCGGCGGTGTAGGTGGCCTTGGGCAGGGAGTTTAAGATGCTCTCATCCAGGCGGTAGGCGTGGCTGCCGTCGCTGGGGTGTACCATCAGCTCAGATACCGTGACCGCCGCGCAGCCGCCCTTGGCGCGATATTCGTAGAAGGCCTGGGACTTGGGACCGATGCAGCCGTCAAGCTCAATGTCGGTTCCTCCCATGGGGGTGGAGAACATGCGGTTGCGGTACCAGACGTTGCCGATGCGGATGGGCTTGCAAAGGTGGGGGTACTTGCGTTCCATTGCATTTTCCTCCTGTTTCAGAAACCGCCCCTGCGATCAGACAGGGGCGGTCGTTATGTTTTATGGTTTTTTGATGCGATCAGAGAACGGGCATGATGGTCATGATCCAGCCGACGGAGATAAGGCAGCCGATGATCGAATAAAGCCAGCCAGCCTTCAGGAGATCTTTCTGGTCATATCCGCCGTACTCCATCGTATAGGGGACTGCGGCGGTAGCCATCGGGGTCAGGAACGCGGTCAGGGCGCCCGCCTGGATCAAGATGATGAGGCCGCGGGGGTCGCCGCCGATCTGGTAGCAGGTGGCGATGGCGATGGGGATGAAGATGAGCATCGCGCCGCGGTTGGACATGAACTGAGTCAGTATGAAGGGAACCACGAAGAAGATGAAGCCGACAACGTAGTTGTTGTTGACCTTTGCAACAAGTTTGGCGATGCCGCCGCCGATCCAGTCGCCTGCGCCGGTACCAGACAGAGCGCCGGCCATGGCAAGCGCGCCGACAATGAGAAGCAGCATGCTCAGGGGGATGGACTTGGCAGCCTCTTTGGGCTTGAGAACACCGCAGATGATTGTAAGAACAGCGCCGATCAGGCAGATCTGCCAGATCGTCACAGCTTTCAGGACGCTGGCCTGAAGCATGAGTGCAACGGCAGTGCCGAAGAAGATCACGATACCGGCAGCTTCGGAGAATGCAGGCAGGGGTTTCTTATCGGTGGTCTTGTGAATCTCGCTCTCAGCGGTCTGGACGGAGGGAGAATCAGGAGAGAAGCGGGGCATAACAAAGGCGCAGTAGATGACGGTGAAAATCAGCATGGGCAAGCGAGCCTTCATGGGATCGAAGAAGTTCACGACAGGCATGGTGCCGGTGAAGTTCTCGAGCTTGTCATAGTAAGCGGAGATGTAGCCGTTGAGCTCAGCAGCCTGGGTGGCGCCGGTGCCGATGGGCAGGGTGCAGCAGGTGGCGATCGCAACAACGCAAAGGGGCAGGGCGATCTTGGACTTGGAGATGCCCATGGAGTCGGCGGAGGCCATGCACAGGGGAGCCACAATGCCGAATACAACGACGGGGCTTTGGACCATCTGAGTCAGCAGCATAGCAAGAATGCAGTAGAGCAGCAGAACCTTTGTGAGACTGCCCTTGGCAACGCTGGAGATGGCGTTGGCAAGTTTGGTGCAAAACTGCGTACGGTTGAAGCCGGCAGCGACCACGCTCATAGCGCCGATCATGATAACGTTACTGTTGGAGAAATACGCGAGGGCGTCCTTTGCAGTGAGGCAGCCGGTGAGATACAGTGCCGCAATAGAGGTCATAGCCACGGTGGCCAGACTCCACACGCCTGTCATGTAACCGGCACAGGTGAGGACGAAAATCACCAGGCAGATAATGAGTTGCGTAGACATGGTTTTCCTTTTCCTTTCTCTTCTTTATTTTGTTGTCCTTCTTGAAAAAGAACAAGTTTCCCGGGTTTTGCTGTGTTTAGTTTATCATGCGTTTACCTATTACTCAAATTCTAAATATTCATTGTTCCATGCCATGAAGGAATAACTTTCTTTCACGCCGAAGCTTATCTCGCGGCCCACACCGTGGGCGAAGCAGCCGCCGGCGAAGCAGCACACGATTGTTTCCATGTGTACACAGCGTTTTTGTAAAGGTGTATGCCCGCGGCCTTAGCCACGATATACCCGGAGTGCAGTGTCGATGTTCCGCAAAAAACGAAAGCCGCATAGCTGAAAAAGCTAATTTGAAAGCAGCCCAACAGCATAAGAATGAGGGCAGGAGCTGCGGCTCCTGCCCTCGGGTGCTTACCACTATATATTGTGTTGAAAACTTATGCTACCAGCCACATGAACCGTTCCAAATTGTCCTGTCCATATGTACGGTGGACTTTGATACACCGAACTTCTTTGCGGCGGCGCGGACGGTCGTTTGCTTCTCGATGATGTACACGGCCAGATCGCAGGCCCGCTCCTCTAAGCTTTCTCGCACTCACACCACTCCCCTGCGCGGCGTGAAATCGCCGCACGTTCTCTGGGTAATGTATATGTGTGCAAAGGGGCGCTTTAGCACTTGCCTGCACGATGGGTACGGGCAAGGGACAATGGGATAAGACAGCAGTCATTGCGTATTTCCGGAAACGAAAACCGTCTTCCCTGCTGTATGCTGTGTTGTCTGATTGTGCTGCCCGCGCGTGGTTTTCTATTCGGAAGAAGCCGCACCCGGTCTCAGCTCCGGCGCGCGCGAAGCTGGTCGATCATCTCGTCGCAGATTTCGTCCATGTCGCCGACGATTCCGTAGTCACAGTAGTTGAAGATCTGGGCATCCGGGTTTTTGTCCACTGCGATGAACAGGTCCGCATCCACACCGGCGGTGTGGTTCACCGCACCCGAGACGCCGAAGCTGATGTACAGCTTTGTCTTGACCATGACGCCTGACTGCCCGATCTGCAGCTTGTACGGCAGGATGCCCCTGTCATACAGCGGCCTCGTACAGCCGATCTTGCCGCCCAGGAGCTTTGCCAGGGTACGGTAGCGCTCCAAGTGTTCGGAGTCCTTCAGTCCGTTGCCGACGCAGACGATACAGTCGGCATTGGCGATGTCCAGCTCCGGGTCCGACTCGTCCGGGATGAACTCGATATGTTTGCAGCGGATCATCTCAGGGTCAAAGCTGATGAGCTCATGAATGGTCTCGATCTCCGCTTTTTTTCCTGTCGGGGCATACTTGAAGGTGCCCGGGCGGATGGTACCCACCTGGGGGCGCAGGACCGGGACGGTGATGACCACCATGATTTTGCCGCCGACGGCCGGCTCGATGAACTGAATGTCCCCGGTCTCGGGGTCGTACTCCAGCTCCATGGCGTCGGAGGCGCATCCGGTGTCCAGCTGCACCGCAAAGCGCGGGGCGAAGTCACGGCCGTTGATGGTGCCGCCCACAAAAATGGCGGAGGGATTGTACTTGCGGGAAAGGACCGTGAAGGCATTGGCATAGGCATCGGTATTGAAGTATTCATATCCAGTGCCTTCCACGAAGATCAGACCGTCGATCCCGCACTCCTTTACCTTTTCCACCTCGGCCGCGGGCAGAGGCCCGAGGATCACAGCATAGAGTCTGTCGCCGGTGGTGTCGCAGAGCTTCCGCAGTTTGCAGCACAGCTCCAGGCCGACCGGAGCCGCCGTCATGCCGTCATGCTCAATATACACCCACATGTTTTTATAATCGGTTTTTTGCATCTGCGTCACCTCCTCAGATCGCGTCTTTTTCCGTCAGGAGCTTCAGGAGCTCACTGACGTCCGTCTTCGGGCCGCCGGTTCGGATGATCTGACCGGGCTCGGGCAGCTCGGGCGGATAGATCTTCGGCACGATGGTACCGGAACCGGGGACCCCGATCTTTTCCAGATCAAGACCGTCGATGTTATTCTCCGTATAGACGGTGATCTCTGCCGTTTTGGAATCGAGGTAGGCTTTCAGCTTGGGCAGGCGCCCGTAGAAGTTGTCCTTCTCCACGGTGATCAGGCAGGGCAGCGTCGCCTCGACGATCTCCGTGCCCGTCTCCAGTGTACGCTTCGCGCGAAGCTTTCCGTCCCGGATGTCATCTATGCTGCAGCAGCAGGAAATCTGGGAGGCATCAAAACGTTCAGCCAGCTGGGACGCCATCTGCCCGGTGGCGCCGTCCTGGGACTCCTTGCCGCAGAGAATGAGATCGAACTTGCCCTCCATATCGGCAGCTTTGGCGATGGAATAGCTCGTGGAGAGGGTGTCCGCCCCGCCGAAGGAGCGCCCGGAAATCAGAACAGCCTTGTCGCCGCCGACCGACAGGCATTCCCGCAGGGTGCTCTCGGCCATTGGCGGGCCCATGGTGATGAGGGTGATCTTTCCGCCATATTTTTCCTTGACCCGGACGGCGGCCTCCAGGGCGTTGAGATCCAGTGGGTTTGTCAGTGTGGGTACGCCGGTGCGGACCAGATTGCCGGTTTCCGGATCCATCTTGACCAGATCGATATCCGGGATCTGCTTGACGCAAACAAGTATGTTCAGCATATCTTTCTCCTTTCAGTCTGCGATGGTTTCGTCGCAAACCTTGCCGGGATTGAGGATATAATCCGGGTCAAAGACCTTCTTGATCTCTCCCATCAGGCTGAAAACGTCTTCTCCGACGGACTCTTTCAGATACACCATCTTGGCATGTCCGATGGAGTGTTCACCGGAGACCTGGCCCTCAAGCTCTGCGCACTTGGTGTAGGCTTTGTCCATGATGATCTTGACGCGCCGCTTAAACTCTTCCTCCTCAAGATCGTTGGAGCAGCAGTAGATGTGCAGGTTGCCGTCGCCCGCATGGCCGAAGTTGCGGATGCGGATGCCGTTTTCCTCGCCCAGAGAGCGGATATAGATAAGGAAAGCCGGGATTTTGTCCACCGGGACCACCACGTCCATTTCGTCGATGAGCTTGGTATCCGCTTCAATTGCAGTGAGGAAGCTGGAACGTGCAGACCAGGCAGCCTTCTTTGTGGAGCTGGTAGCCACCACCAGCACGTCCAGCGCCGTGGCCTCTTCTGCAATCTTGCCGAGCCGGATCAGCTTCTGATCCAGCTCGTCCTCATCGCTGCCCACAAAGGTGACCAGGACTGAAGCGCCCACGTCCTCGTTGTTGACGGTCTCGGGGAAGATTGGATTGCCGGTGAAGGCGGCAGAAGAGGTGACAATATCCGCGTCCATGAATTCGATGGACTGGGGGTCGAGGTTTGCAAGCTTGATTTTCGGTACGAAATGAATGCAGCTTTCCACATCCCGGAAGGGTACCAGGCAGGAGATATCGCAGATAGGGTTGGGGATCAGCTTCATGGTCATCTCGGTGATGATGCCCAGCGTTCCCTCCGAACCGATCATCAGGTGCAGCAGGCTGTAGCCGGAGCTGGTCTTGCAGACAGACTTGCCCAATTCGATGATCCTGCCGTCTGCCAGTACGACGGTGAGCGCCAGCACATAATCCCTTGTGACACCGTACTTCACCGCGCGCATGCCGCCGGCGTTGGTGGAGATGTTGCCGCCGACGGTGGCGGTCTTCTCGCCGGGATCGGGCGGATACATCAGGCCGTGGGCCTGTGCATCCGCCGCCAGATCCTGCAGCAGGACACCGGGCTGAATGCGCACTACAAGGTTGTCCATATCATATTCCAGTATTTTGTTCATGCGGCGCGTGCAGAGAACCAGGCCTCCCGCCAGCGGAACGCAGCCGCCCACCAGGCCCGTTCCAGCCCCGCGGCAGGTGACGGGGATCTTATTGGCGGAGCAGATTTTCATGATCTCGGAGACCTCTTCGGTGGTCTCCACATCCACCGCCGCATCCGGCATGTATTTTCCGTAGATCGGCATCTCATCGTGGGCGTAATTGGGATCGATATCCTCCCCCGCGAAGAATCGCGCTGCCCCGACCACGGCCTTCAGCCGCTGCGCGATTTCCGGCGTGATCTTGTTGTATGTCGCCATAAAGCCCTCCATTCGTTTTCTGAGAGAGAGCTTCCCCTCCGCATTTTTAACGCGTCTGTCGAAGCCCCTCCGTTTGAATATGCTGCCCGAAGGTTTTTGCCTCTCGTTTATGGTTTTTACAGACCGAACTTCTTCTCTGCGACGCGGCCGACAATGACGAAGGATTCCGTCTCCGCAGGCTTCGTGATCAGTCCGCGCTCATGAAAAAACATCATAGTTGGCGTCGATCTCGTCGGCATTCAGGGGCTGCAGCCAGGCGCTTGATCAGGGTAAACTGCTGGTCATAGGAAAGATGCATCATGATTCATTCCTCCAGTATTTGATAATTATCCGTTTTTTTCTTTATTATATCAGGCAGCCGCGCAGAATACAATGCGCCGCTTACGCCTTTGCAGCCGCGGCGAGTCCCAAAGGTGGTGTTTGCGTCCTGCCGCCATTAGAACAGTGCGATCAGCAGTGCCGCTGCCCAAGCGATCGGCAGCACGGTTTTTGCCGGTTTGTTGAACGCGGTCCTCAACACGATCACGCGCAGAATGGGAAGTGATGCTGTCAGTGCCATGATGAATTTCTTTCCATATTATGGCATAAATAAAGCCGAGGGCAGGAGCCGCAGCTCCTGCCCTCGTGTTGCTGACCGGTATATCTTGTGTCGACCTCTCATGCCGCCTGCCAGATGAACCGTTCCATATGGCCTTGTTCTTGACGGGGCCGTTCCTGTTTTAATCTATCTGTTCCATATATCGGATCATGGCCTCGGCGGCCTTCTTCGCGCCGTCCACGGCGTGAACGACGGTCTTGGCGCCGGTAACCACATCGCCCGCCGCAAAGACGCCGGGACGGGTGGTCATGTAGTTTTCGTCCACGGTGATCGTGCCGCGCTCCCCCGCTTCCAGTCCTTCCGTCGTGCGCACCAGCTTGCGGCGCGGCGTCTGGCTGATGGAGATGATGGTGGAGTCGGCGTGAACCTGAACGGGTTCTTCCTCGTAGCCCATGATCTGATCGTTTTCATCAAAAACAGCTTTCTTGAAAACCGGGCCCTCATCTGTGATCTTCTCGATCTGCATACCGAAGACAAACTCGGCTCCGTCAAGCTCGGCGTAGGCGACCTCACTGGAGCTGGCGGTGACGTTCTTGCTGCGGGCGTAGAGCGTCACATGTCTCGACCCGTTGCGAAGCGCGGTGCGTGCCACGTCCATGGCTGCGTTTCCCATGCCAATGACGGCCACCGAATCGCCCAGCTTATGTCCCTGGGGATTGGCAAGGTAGTTGAGACCGTAGTGGACATTGCCGAGGCTCTCTCCCTCCATGTCCAGAGCACGGGGCTTCTCAGCACCGGTGCCGATGAAGACGGACTTGTACCCGTCGCGGAAGAGATTGTCGATCATCAGCACCGCGCCGATGGTGGTGTTGGTGCGGATGGTGATGCCCATCTCCTCCATGCGGGTCTGATAGCGATCCAGGAAGCTCTTGGGCAGACGGTACTCCGGGATGCCGTACTGCAGCATGCCGCCGATCTTGCCCTTCCACTCGAAGACGGTGACGGGGTAACCCCGCTGCGCAAGCTTGATGGCGACGGTCATCCCGGCAGGGCCGCAGCCGATGACGGCGACCTTTTTATCCTTTTTCATCTCGGGTCTCTCCACGATCATGCGGTCGAGATACATGTCGGAGATGTATGCTTCAATGCTGGAAAAATGCACGGGGGTGTCTTTTCTGCCGCGGATGCAGTTTCCGGCACACTGTTTTTCATGGTTGCAGACGATGGAGCAGACAGCGGAGAGAGGGTTATTCTCAAAGAGCATCTCCCCGGCCTCCATGAGCCTGTTCTGCTTAAAAAGCTGGATGACAACGGGGATCGAAGTATGGACCGGACAGCCCTGCTGACACATGGGCTTTTTGCAGTTGAGGCAGCGGTTTGCCTCGGTAACAATATGAATCGCCATGCGTTTCTCTCCTTTCCAATACACGGAGGGGCTTTGCGCCCCTCCGTGTTTCATGTAAGATCAGACGAACAGGGAATAGATGCCGAGGATGGACATAAGCGCCAGGACGGCAATGTTCAGGAAGGATACGGCGAAGAGTTCCACAAAGAGCTTGTTCTGGGGGAAGCGTTCCTCCGCGTTTTCCTGCTGGGCGACGCCCGCCATAATGAGCGCGCCGGTGGTGGAGATGGGGGTATAACCCGCAATGGTGCCGCCGATGACGACCATAGCGACCAACAGCACACCGTCTGCGCCGATGGAGGTTGCAAGACTGCCGCAGATGGGAATCAGCGTCGGGAACACCACGCCGAGGCCGGAGGAGAAGAAGGACATGACGCCCGCCGTGATTGCCATGACAGGAGCCGCGCTCTTCGGGCCCATGACAGACTCAAGCGCCGTGACCAGCAGATCGATACCGCCGGAGAGCTTGACGATGTTCATGAGCATGCCGACGCCGAGCACCATGATGATGACGCCCCAGGGCACGCCGCCCACAGCCTTTTTCTCAGTGCCGCAGCCGACCACGATCAGCAGGGAGCCGAGTAGGAAGCCGGTCAAGCCCACATTCCAGCCGAGGAAGAGGACGCCGATGGCAAGCACCAGCAGGCAGGCAAGGCTGAGCCACTGCTTCCAGTTGAAGGCAGGGAGCTCTTCCTTCACGCCGCCGTTGTCGGACTTATTGACCTTCCAGCCCTTATAGTAGACAAAGACGATGATCGCGGTGATGACACAGGTGACGGCGGTGCAGAGCATGATGGGGACCGTATCGCCGACCAGGCCCTGTTCCTCCATGAGGTTGCGCACGACAGCGGCCTCCGGGGTCAGCGGACTCATGCGTCCGGCCATGGCGCCCATGTCGCCGATGATGGCGACCATGATGGGGTTAATGCCGGCGGAGACAGAAAGTGGGATCGCAATCACAGGGATAATGGCAAGGCAGGGAATGGAGCCCGGGCCGGAGGCCGACAGCGCCATGCCGATCACGAACATTACGGCTGGGATGAGCTTTGCCGGAACCACGCTCACGCACTTTTTGGCCATGAGCTCCAGGGTGCCGTTTGCGTTGATGATGGCAAAGAGATACATGACGCCCGCCATCTGGATAAAGAGAGACGTGGAAAAGCCCGCAAGCACGTCTTTTGCTTTGACGGAGCCGGGGAAAATGAGGGTCAACACCATGGCAAAGCCGATGCAGAGGATGCCAACGTTGGCTTTACGGGTAAAGCCGAGGACGATCGCCGCAAGCAGAAGGATCAGGGAGAGAAGCCCGAGATTCATGGTACAGCTTCCTTTCTATAATTCAGTTGAATTGGCTTATTCCGCAAACACAAGGCAGACAGGGCTGCCGGTACGGACGATGTTCAGCGTCGGGGTGAGCTGGCCGGTGACGGAGTCGAAATCAAATTCAATGACGGTGTCGCTGTCCTCGTTGGCAACATAGCACTTGCCGTTGGGAGCAAAGCAGAAGAAGCGCGGCGTCTTGCCGAGGCAGGGGAAGAAGCTGGTGTTCTTGAGATAACCGGTGACGGGGTCGATGCGGTAAACCGCCATGGAATCGGTATAGCGGTTGGAGACCAGGACGTAGCGCCCGCTGGGATCGACCATGACCTCGCTTGCGTCGGAGTAGCCGGTGACGGTCTCGGGCACGGTGGTCAGCTCCTGCATGGCCTCCATGCTGCCGGTCTTCTCGTCGAACTGGAAGTAGAGCACCTTGTTGCCCTTCTCCTCACACATATAGACCCAGCGGTTGTTGGGATGGACGGCGGCATGACGCGGCTCGTCCCAGGTGCGGGAGAGGAATTTCGCGGTCTGGGTAAATTCGCCGGTCTCATGGTTGTAACGGAGGCAGCGGAACTGTCCGAAGCCGTTGACACGGCCCTGGGCGGCGGCGAAGAGATAGTTTCTCGTGTGATCCCACAGGCACTGATGGATGGTGGAGACCTTGCCGGGCTCCTTGCCCTCGTAGGTATACTTTGCCACGACTTCGCCGAGGGAGCCGTCAGCATTGCGGGCGATGGTATAGAGCGTGCCGCCCTGCAATGTCGCCACGATCACATGGCGGTTTTCCCTGTCCACCGTCACATCCACTGGGTTTTTGCCGCCGATGTCGATGGTGTTCAGATGCTCCAGCGTGTGGTCAGGCAGGATCTTATAGCTGGAGACCTTGGTCAGATCCCCATGGACGGAGTAGAGGTACTTCCCTTCCCGGTCCAGCGTCTGATAGGAGGGGTTGTCCTCCACAAACAGGCACTGCAGCTCTTTCCAGCTTCCATCCGGAAGGATCTCATAGGTCTTGAGGCCCTCGCCTCTGGCATTGCGCTGCTTGGTGGTGCGGCAGCCGACATAAACGTACATGTTCTTTTCCTCCCTCTTTACTTGTTTTCCAGTTGTTTTTTCAGGAAGCGGAGCTGACCGCCCGCGAGGACGACTTCGATCTCGTTGTCGGTGAGATCCAGCTTCACGGTAAACTCAAAGTGCTTGGTCACATCCTTGACCACGACGCGGCGGGTCGGGATCTGGTCAAGGAGATTTTCGATGCGCAGCTCGTCGCCCTGGTCGATGCTGTCATAGGCGGCGGGGTCTTCAAAGAGCATGGGGATGATGCCGTGGTTGACGAGGTTGCCCTTGTGGATGCGAGCGATGCTCTTGGCGATGACACACTTGACGCCGAGGAACATGGGGTTGATGGCCGCGTGCTCACGGGACGAGCCCTGGCCGTAGTTCTCGCCGCCGATGATGATGCTCTTGCCCAGCTCCTTTGCCCTCGCGGCGAAGTCCGGGGCGTAGCGATGGTAGCAGTACTGGCTCATCAGGGGGATATTGGAGCGCATGGAGGAAAACTCCGCGCTTGCGGGGGTGATGTCGTCGGTGGAGACGTTGTCGAGGGTTTTGAGGGAAACCGGCACATCCAGCACCTGCTCCGGCACATCGGGCACCGGGAGGAACTTGATGTTGGGGCCGCGGGTGATCTCCACCTTCTCGGCTTCCTCGGGCGGCAGCGGCGGGATGAGCATGGAATCGTCCACGATATAGGCGTCCGGCTCATGGATGTTCGCAAGCTCTTTTACGTTCTCGCCGAGGACGTCCTCAGCGGTGGCAAAGGTGCCGAGAATGGCGGTGGCTGCGGCGCTCTCGGGGCTCACGAGATAGATCTCCGCCGTGGGGTTTCCGGCGCGGCCCTTGAAGTTGCGGTTCGAGGTACGCACCGCGACGCCGTTTGTGGGCGGGGTCTGGCCGATGGCGCAGCAGGGGCCGCAGGAGATTTCCAGCAGGCGCACGCCGGCGTCCACCAGCATGTCCAGATACCCGTCACGCAGCAATTCTTTATACGTCTGGCGGGAGGCGATACCGCAGGTGCACTGGACGTTTTCATTTACATGGTGACCCTTGAAGACCAGGGCTGCCTTGGCCACATCTGCGTAGCTGGTATTGGTGCAGGAGCCGATGAAGACCTGCTGCACGGGCTTCTTCTCCACCTCATGCAGGGGCTTTACGTTGTCCGGCAGGTGCGGGCAGGCCATGAGCGGCTCAAGCTCGGACATGTTGAGCTCGATGACCTCGTCATACTCCGCATCCTCGTCGGGCAGCAGCTCTACGTAATCCTTCGCACGGCCCTGAGCGGTGAGGAACTTTTTCACCTGCTCGTCTGCCGGGAAGATGGAGGTGGTGGCGCCCATCTCAGCGCCCATATTGGCGATGGTGGCGCGCTGAGGAACCTCGAGCGACGCGGCGCCGGGGCCGACATATTCATAGACCTTGCCGAGGCCGCCCTTGACGCTCTCACGCCGCAGCATCTCGAGGATGACTTCCTTGGCGTTGACGCCGGGGCGAAGCTCGCCGGTGAGATTGACCTTCACGATCTTCGGCATTTTGAGCCGCATGGGGACGCCCGTCATGGCGGTGGCCACGTCCATGCCGCCCACGCCGATGCAGAGCATGCCGATGGAGCCGCCGTGAGGCGTGTGGCTGTCGCCGCCCATGCTGATTTTGCCGGGCACGCCGAAGCGGGCCACATGCACGGTATGGCAGATGCCGTTGCCGGGCCGGGAGACATAGACGCCGTACTTCTTTGCCACGCTCTGAGATAGATGTGATCGTCCGGGGTCATGTTGTTGACGTACAGGAGATTGTGGTCGAGATAGCTGACCGAGCACTCGGTGCGGACTCTTGGCAGACCGATGGCCTCAAAGGCCAGGTAGGTCATGACGGCGTTGATGTCGTGGGTCAGGGTCTGGTCGACCTTGATGAAGATCTCCTCTCCCGGCGTCATGCTGCCGGAGACGAAATGCGATTCGAGGATCTTTCTGGTAAGCGATTTGCCCATGGTGCTCTCCCTTCTTTATTCAGCGCGAAGCTGACGGATGGTGTCGATGAGGTAGTCGGAAAACTCTGCGCCGGTGCAGCCGTCCTGCCGCCCGGTGATGACGAGCTTCTTTTCCGTGACGGTGCAGATATCCATGGCCTTGTCGAGGATGGCCTTGCGGTCGCCATAGCCGATGTGGGCCAGCATCTCGCCCATGGCGCGGATGAGACTTCCCGGGTTTGCCCAGGGACCGCGGCCGGACTGCATGATGCGAAGGCCCGCGCCGTGGATCGCCTCAAAGAGGGCGTAGCGGCTGCCGATATTGGAGGAGGACGCAGTGCCGAGGCCGCCCTGCATCTCGGCGGCAACGTCGGTCACGATATCGCCGTAGAGGTTTGGGAGAACGATCACGTCGATGCCCTGCATGAAGGTCTCACTTCCGAGCTTGGCTGCCATGGAGTCCACCAGCTCCTCTCGGATCTCGATCTCGGGGTACTCGGCTTCGCCGATGCGATGGACTGCCTGGAGGAAGTCGCCGTCAACGAGTTTTACAATATTGGCCTTGGTGACGACGGTTACATTGTGCTTGCCGTTTTTGCGGGCAAATTCGAAGGCGGCGCGGGCGATGCGCTCGGCGCCCGGGCGGGTGCAGACCTTGAAGTCGATCGCCAGCTCGTCCCCCACGCGGATGCCACGGTTGCCGAGGATGTATTCGCCCTCGATGTTTTCACGGAAGAAGGTCCAGTCGATGCCCTTGTCCGGGATGCGGATGGGGCGCACAGCGGCGAAAAGCTGGAGTTCTCTTCTGAGAAGGCTGTTGGCAGAGACCAGATTGGGCAGGCCGTCGCCCGCGCGCGGGGTGATGAAGGGTCCCTTGACCAGTACGTCACATTCCTTGCAGGCGGCCAGGACCTCGTCCGGCAGACTCTGCATCTTGGCAACCCGGTTTTCGATGGTCATGCCCTCGATGGTGCGAAACTCGATCTTGCCGGAGGCGACCTCGTCCTTGACAAGCTCATTGGCAACGCGCAGGGCGTGCTCCATGAGGACTGGGCCGGTGCCGTCGCCGGGCATGACGCCGACCACGATCTTTTCAAGCTTGGAATAATCCTTGGGTTCTGCTTCCTGCTTCATGAGCTCGATGCGGTCAAGCTCGGAATTGAGGCGCTCGGCAAACTCTTCCTGCGCCTTGCGGATAATTCTCTCTCTGTCCATTGTCATTTCCTCCCTGTTGTCAGGTTTTAGGATTCCGGTGTTTCTGAAAACAGTATAATAGAGAAAGTGTGATATGTGAAATACTATTTTTTATATCAAGTCGATAAATAAAATCTCATGATGTTATTGCAACTTGACGAAGTCTGTTTTATACTGTGATCGACAACAACCTTTGAGGGGGCTGCATCATGGAATTTCGGCAGATGAAATATATCCTGACGCTCGCCGAGACCCGCAATATGACGCGGGCTGCCGAGAAGCTCTACATCTCGCAGCCCGCGCTGAGTCATTATCTCAAATGTGTGGAGGACGAACTGGGCGCGCAGCTCTTTGACCGCTCCACGACGCCCATGTCGCTGACCTACGCCGGGCGCTGCTACGTGGAACGGGCGCGGGCAATTCTGCTGGAAAACGAGCAGCTCAAGCGCCAGATGCGGGACATTACCCAGCATATGAGCGGCAAGCTCACGATCGGCACCTCCCGCGACAGAGCCTCCTACATGATGCCGCGCATCCTGCCGGAATTTGCCGCCATCTATCCCGGCATAGAGACGGAGGTCTTCACCGCGAGCGGCAAGAAACTCTTTGAAGAGCTGCGATCCGGCCGCGTGGATATGGTGCTGCTGCCGCTGGCCGGGCAGGATGATCTCAAGGGCTTGAGCAGCGAGCTAATCTACTCCGAAGAACTGGTGCTTGCAGCAAAAGCCGGGAATATTGGCAAAGAGGACTGTATTCCCGGAAAGAACGCCGTCAAAAGCGGTGCGCTCAACAACGCGGATTTCTTTCT
>Ga0247608_10005081_pt1 | contig 14375 bp, 16 predicted proteins | sample 176DNAGHGlowgp2_FD_193490 | JGI IMG/M metagenome (GOLD analysis project Ga0247608, IMG submission 193490) | Sheep rumen microbial communities from Palmerston North, Manawatu-Wanganui, New Zealand - 1766 DNA GHGlow gp2 | ecosystem: Host-associated > Mammals > Digestive system > Stomach > Rumen ...
AAATAAAGGAAAAGATGAAATAAATGCTATTCTTAATAGTGATATAACTGTTCTCACAAAAAAGAATGAGGATAAAAAAGATTATAAAGAAAAAGTAACCTTAAGTGATATAAAACTCCCTATAAAGAAAAATGATAACGTAGGTAAATTAGAATTATATGAAAATAATATTCTAATAGGTAAATATGATTTAGTTAGTGATAAAACTATCAAAAAGAAAAATATATTTAGAACATATTTAGATAACCTAAAAGATATAATAACAGGAAACTTTACACTATAAAGTTTCTTTTTTTATCTAGTTATGTCGAAAGCGTATAAATAATTATATAAAAGATATTAAATTATTTTGAGGAGGATAATATGGAAAATATATTAAAGTACGAGAATTTAGTAAACAAAGTAGCACATAGGTATGCTAATTTTAGTAATTTTGAAGATTTAAAACAAGAGGGGATGATAGGATTATTAAAAGCATTAGAAAACTATAAGCCTAATAATAATACCAAGTTTTCAACGTATGCATATTTGTGGATAAAAGGTGAAATATTAGAACATTTAAGGTGTGATAAAAATATCAAGATAAGTAAAGAATTATTATCTTTGAGTAAAGAAATAACTATAACAGAGGAAATACTTAGAAATAAATTAAATAAAGAACCTACTGTAAAAGAAATAGCTTTCTTTTTAGAAAAAGATCAAAAACAAATAGAGGAAGCAATGATTTCTAAAGAATTAGTATTATCGTTTGATTATTCATTAAATAATGATGATAATAAGGAAATAAATCTTTATGATTGTGTACCTTATTATGAAAAAGGATTAAATGATGATTATTTAGATTTATATAGTGAGTTAGATAAGTTATCTAGTGAAGAAAAAGAATTAATTAATTTACGTTATTTCCAAGATCTTACGCAACGTGAAGTATCTGAAAGATTAGGAACAAATCAAGTTAATGTGTCAAGAAAAGAAGAAAAAATATTAACTAAATTAAATAAAAGTCTAGTTGCTTAAATAAATTATGGTATAATATTCTAAGAAGGTGATATTATGCCAAAGAAACAAATAATTGGTAGTATTATAATAATTATTATTTTATCTTTTATATGTATGTACATATATGATAATTACAAAATAGAAGCTACAACTACATTAATAGTAGATAGTGAAACTGATACAAAAGGTATCACAGAATATTATAGTGATAAGAATGCTAATTATTATTTATATAATATAGGTGGAGTAGAGATAGATTTTACAGATAGAGATCTAGATTTAAATAAAGCATTAGAAGCTAAGCAAACTACTATGGAAAAAGTATTAGGCATGCTTACTAAAAAGGTTAGTATGGATAATATAAATCTATATCAAAATGAAGATTTATCAGTTATACAATGTAAGTTAGATAATGGAAAATATAATTATCTATTTGGTGGACCAAGTATGGAATATAAAGAAGGTATGTGTTATGAAAAACCTTATATATGTTCATTTAATAAAATGTATTATGTTATCTATATAGGTGACAATAAAACTAATGATAATATGTTTTTAACTATTAAAGATGATTCAGATACAGCAACAATTCAAGTATCTAAGGAAATAGCTAATAGATTAAGTGAAAATAAGTATTATTCTTTTACGTTTGGTAGTACTAATGAAGAGATAGATGATAATATTAAAAGTGTGTTTGATAACAATATAATTCTTGAAATAAATGAAGTTATCGATTATACACTAGAAAAAAATATAGCTGATTGCAAATAAGTCCAAAAAATGGACTTTTTTTTAATATATACTATTGAGTTTTTACTAAAAAAATGATAAACTTTTATTAGAATTGGATACTATGTATCTAAATACATAAAGAAAGTGGTGTTAATATGGATAATACTATGTCTAGTCTATTAGAATACTATATAGGTATTATAGAAGAAAGAAATAAAAAATTAGGTGAAGGACAAAAGGTATCTACTGATTCATTAAAATCAATTAATTTTGATAATGAAGAAAGTATTACTAATGCTATCAATCAATTAGAAGCAATTAATAATAATCCTAACTTTAGTAATATTAATCTGCAAAGTTTAATTGATTCATTAAGTAAATCATTAGAATCTAAAAAGGATAATGAAGTAGTATCTTCTATTAATAGTGCTGTATCAGCAATAGAAGCAATGAATACATTTGTAGATGATAGTAATAAGTTATCAACTACTGCTATTAAAACAGCATTACAAACTAAAGGAGTATCAGATATCTCTTTAGCTTTAGAAGAAGCAAATAAGATCAAAGCAAGTGGAAATGCATATGCTGATACTATCATTGAAGGTTTAAATAAATTAAATGAAAAATATATTTCTAATCTTCAAAGAGCTGAAGAAATAGAAGAAGAACGTAAAGCAATAGAAGAACAACGTGAAAGAGAAAAATTAACAATAGACGATAATATTATTTCATCAATTAATACTAATATATCAGCAATAGAAGCAATGAATACATTTGTAGATGATAGTAATAAATTATCAACAGCTGCTATTAAGAAAGCATTAGAAACTAAAAATATAAATGATCTTGGTGCAGCTATTAGTGAAGCAGAAAAAATCAAAACTAGTGGAAATACATACGGTGAAAGTATTTATAACACTTTAATTGATATTCAAAATAATTATGATGAAATGAATAAAACAGAAAATCCAACTATTGAAGAAGATAGTGTAAATAGATTAGAAGAAATTGATAAAGAAGAACAACAATTAGAAAAAGATCAAGAACAATTAATTAATTCTATAACTGATAATTTAACTGCAGTAGAGGCTATGAATATATTTGCTGATGAGGGTAGTAGATTACCAACAATTACTATTAGAAATGCATTAGAAACTAAAGATACAAACGATTTAGAAAATGCACTAGTAGAAGCTAATTATATTAAAGAAAGCGGTAATAGTTATGCTGATGCAATCATAGATAGTTTAAACAAGGTAAGTGAAAACCAAACAAAGATTGCTGAATTAGTTGAGAATAAGAATGAAATAGAAGCCAAACTACAAGAAATAGAAAGTGCAAAACAAAAAGAACTTGTAGAACAAGGTGAACAAGAAAAAGTAGAGCAAGAACAAAAAGCTCAAGAACAACAAAATATAGTAAACTTAATAAATAGTGATATAGCTGCTATAGAAACAATGAATACTTTTGTAGATGATAATAATAAGTTATCAACAGCAGCTATTAAAAAAGCATTAGCAACTAAGGAAGATGCTGATATAGAAGCTGCTATTAATGAAGCTAATGAATTAATAGCACAAGGAAATCCATATGGAAATAGTATTTTAGAAAATTTAAATAAATTAGAAAAAACTGAAAGTGTTGTTACAGAAGAACAAAAACCTGTTGATGAAGTAAAAGAAGAAACACCTGAAGTTAAAGATGAAAATCAAGACAAATTACAAGATATAGAAGATCAATTCTATAACAGTTTAATTTCTGCTGATCAATATGAAGCAGAGAAAAAAACAATTCTTAATCCGATAGAAGAAAAGGAAGAAGAAAAAACTCAACCTACTGATGAACAAGAAGAACCTAAGAAAGAAGAACCTGAATTATCGGTGGAAGCAAAAGAAGAAGTTAATGAATTGAAGAAAGAAGTAGATGAAGCAGCTAAAGAAGGTTTAGATTTAGATAAATTCCGTGAGGATATCATAAAAGCTAAATCTCAAGATATCTATACTAAACTATTTGAATTAAAAAGAGGAAATTTATATAATGGAACTAATCCAATATATCAAGAACAACTTTCAGCAATTCGTGAAAAAGAAGCTGAATATGCTAAGATTTTAAGTGAAAAAGATACAATTGATTTTGAAAATGCAAAAGCTGTATCAGCATGGTTAGATAAACTAACACCATATATTAATACACACGCATTAACATTAAATCCTGGTTCTAATGTAAGTTTAGAATCTGCTGACAAATACTTATTATCTATATTTGCTGAAAAAGGATATACACCAAATATGGAAAGTGATAATTCTTTAGTAGAAACAATAGGAAAGAAACTAAATGAATTAGCACAAAAACATTATATAGAAAGTGAATATCCAAATTTACCTGAAGAATTCCTAAGATTAAACTCTGAAAAATCAATGGCACTTGCTACTAAAAATTACTTAGTAGAACAAGCAGGATTTAATAAAGTAGCCATTATGAAAATGATGATGAAAAAAGATCAAAAGGAAATGGATGAAAATGGTAAACCAACTGATAAATATGTATTATCAGAAGAACAAAGAAAAATATATGAAGATAAAATAGAAGAATTTAAACCTAAAGTAGAAGCTATGATTAGACTAGCTGATACTTTAACTGGAGAATATAGATTATCAGAAACAATAATTGGTAATGAAACAGAAAAACAAGATACTGCTCCTACACCTGAGGAACCTAAAGCAGAAGAAACAAATGAGGAAGCAAAAGATGAAGAGTTTGACTATACAGTAAATGATAATCACAAATTAAATAACTTTATGCCAATTAAAGCATTTGGTAAAATTAAAAAATCATTATATGATAAAATAACAGCAATAAGCTTTAAAAAATCACTTAAGAGCGCTGTTGAAAAATTACGCGAACTTCGTAAATCAGCAATTTTAAGTTCAAAACTTAAATTTGAAAAAGCTAAAGATGCAGTAGTTGCAGAAGTAGAAAAGATTAATATAAAAAGAGAAAACAATAAAGCAGACGTTGATATTGATTTAAGTAAAGAAGATGAAAATATAGCTCGTGCTAATAGCGTTTTAGATAGTATATTAAAAGAAGCTAAAGTAGAAGAAGCTCCTACTGAAGAAAAAGAAACACCAAACGAAGAAAAACCTGATGTAATAGTAGATACATCTGCTAATGGTGAATGGGATCAATTATCAGAAAATAAAACACAAGAAGCACCAGCAGAATCACAAGAAGAAGTAACAGAAGAAAATTCTGAAGATAAAGGAAAATGGGATGAAGTTGATGGTGTGGAAGGACCTAAACAAGAAGAACCAGCTCCAGCACCAAGTGAAACTACTACAGAATATGACCAAATACCTGAATTAAATGCTCAATCAAATGTTGAAGAACCAGTTGAACAAAATGATGAATTACCTAAGAATTCTTGGGATAATATCAATGAAGAACAACCAGTAGTTGGAAAGGGTATATAGGTGAAATAATGGAAAATAGAATAAATAGTATCTTTGAACTTGCTGATGGAAGTAAGTATGTTGTTATTAATCAAGCTGTATATCAAGGAAGTAATTATTACTTATTATCAAGTATAAGTGAAGATGAAGAAGATTTAACAGGTGAAGTAATAATAGCAGCAGAAAAGATGCAAGATGGGGTTATCGGAATTGAATTAGTAAAGGATGAAAAATTAATTGATTTACTTACTAAGTATTTAGTTCCACAAGAATAGTAAAATAATAAAAAATAGGTTGTATAACCTATTTTTTTTAGTTATAATTTATATAGAAAGATTAAAGGTGATAATATGACATACAAAGTAATTAGTAGAAGTGAACAAGATACAATAGAACTTGCTCAAAATATTGAATCTGAAAAATTTAAGAATATGGTAATATGTTTAATAGGTGAATTAGGTAGTGGAAAAACTATATTTACTAAAGGATTTGCATCTAGTTTAGAAGTTGCTGAAGATGTAACTAGTCCAACTTTTAATATAATTAAAGAATATACTTCAGGGGAAATGCCTTTATATCATATGGATGTTTATAGACTTGATGGTAAGGTAGATGATTTAGGAATAGAAGACTATTTTGATAAAGGTGGTATTACTATTATTGAATGGGCTGATACTATAGAAGATTATTTACCTAAAAATAGATTAGAAGTAAGGTTTAGACTTTCTGATGAAGATGAAGATACAAGAATTATAACTATTACTCCGTTTGGCAAAAAATATGAAGATATTTGTGAGGCAGTTCTATGAGAATACTTTATATAGATACAACTACAAGTTATCTATATACTGGTGTAGTAGAAGATGATAAACTACTTGCTGAAATAAAAGAAGACTGTAATAGAGATTTATCTAAATGTGCTTTAGATAAGATTAGTAAAATGATAGATAGTCTTGCTTTGAAACCTATTGATATTGATAAAATAATAGTAGTAAATGGGCCTGGTTCATTTACAGGTATTAGAATAGGTGTTACTATAGCTAAAACATTTGCTTATAGTTTAAATAAAGAAATAACTACTATATCTAGTTTAGAAGCTATGGCTTTATCATCTAAAGCAGGAACTAAATATATAGTACCAATAATAGATGCAAGACGTGGTAATGTTTATGGAGCTATATATGATGATACTGGTAATAGTATATTGAAGGATCAACATGTAAGTTTAAATTCATTGCTAGCAGCATGTGATAACTTAATAGATGATTATACTATTATTGGATCTTATGAAGATATGACTACTGAAGACTATGATCCAGATATTTTGAAAATAGTTAATACATTTAAAGATAAAGAAAGTATTAATCCTCATGCTGTTAATCCAATATATTTAAAACAGACAGAAGCAGAAGAAAATAAGAAAGTAGAATTAATATGATAGAGAAGTTAGATGTAAATTCTAAATATATAGATGATTTAGATAGACTCTTTGAAGAGTTTGATAAAGAAAGAGTATTATTTGATATTAAAAATAATACTTTTACTAATTATTATATTTATAGAGATAGTACTAGAGCACTTGCTTTTATTAATTATCATATTATGTATGAAAGAGCTGAATTAATTAATATAAATGTGTTCTATAAATATGAAAATCAGGGTATTGGGTCTAAGTTAATAGAATTCATGTTTAATGATTTAAAATCTAAAAGTGTTAAAGAAGTTACTTTAGAAGTTAATGTATTTAATTATAATGCTATACATTTATATAAAAAGTATGGGTTTGAAGAAGTTAGTATAAGAAAAGGATATTATCAAGGAATTGATGGTTATTTAATGAAAAAAGAGTTGATGTAAATGAAAGATACATATATATTAGGTATAGAATCTAGTTGTGATGAAACAAGCATATCTATAGTTAAAAATGGTATAGAAGAAATAGCTACTGTTACTAATACACAAATAGATATTCATAAAGAATATGGTGGAGTAGTACCTGAAATAGCTTCAAGATGTCATGTTAAAAATATTACTATTCTAATAGAAGAATGTTTAGAAAAAGCTAATATGACTATGGAAGATATTGATGCTGTTGCTGTTACATATGGCCCTGGTTTAGTTGGTTCACTTCTTGTAGGTATAGAAGCAGCTAAAACACTTGCATATGTTAATAATAAACCGCTTGTACCAGTTAATCATATGAGTGGTCATATCTATGCTAATAATATAGGAAAAGAAATGAGATTCCCACTAATAGCTTTAGTAGTAAGTGGAGGACATACTGAACTTATTTATATGGAAGATCATTATAAATATAAAAGATTAGGTGCAACTTTAGATGATGCAGTAGGTGAGTGTTATGATAAAGTAGCACGAATTGTTAATGTACCATATCCGGGAGGTCCTACTATTGATAAATGGGCAATGGAAGGAAGCCATTCTTATGATTTACCACTACCACTAAATGATAGTACATACAATTTTAGTTTTAGTGGATTAAAAAGTGCTGTAATTAACTTAGTACATAATGAAGAACAACGTGGAAATGAAATAAGAAAAAAAGACTTAGCATGTTCTTTCCAAGAGGTAGTAGTAGATGTATTAGTAAAGAAAACTTTTAAAGCTTTAAAAGAATATAATGTTAATAATTTAATACTTGCAGGTGGCGTAGCAGCAAACCTTGGATTAAGAAAAAAACTAACAGAAGAAAGTGAAAAAGAAGATATAAATCTACATATACCAGACTTAAAATACTGTACTGATAATGCTACTATGATAGCAGCTAGTGGGTATTATGCATATATAAATGGAGATAGAGCAGATTTAACTTTAAATGCTAATTCAAGTTTAGACTTATAAAAAACAGTTAAGAATTCTTAACTGTTTTCTTTTCTATAAATGAGACAATTTGATACATAATGTATGAAAGAAGTGCTAATAATACTACACCAGTAATGACTAGATTAATATTAAATACTTGTGAACCATACATAATTAAATAACCTAATCCTTCTTTAGATACTAATAGTTCTCCCATAATAACTCCAATTAAACTCATACTAATATTTACCTTTAGACAATTAATGATATTTATTTTATTGCTTGGAACAATTAATTTAGTAAATATTTGTATTCTAGTAGCATTAAATGTTCTTAGAAGAGTAATATAATATTTATCTGTATTATTAAAACTATTATACATATTTATAATAGTAATAAATAAAGATATCATTATAGACATAAATATAATTGAATTAGTGTTAGCTCCTATCCATATAATTATAAGTGGACCTAGAGCTACTTTAGGAAGAGAATTTAACACTGTTAGATATGGATCAACTATCTTAGCTATAGTTTTATTGAACCAGAGGATACTAGCTATTATAAATCCTATAGATGAAGCAAGTATAAAACTATATATCACCTCATATGTGGTAACATATATATGATTAAATAAATTATTAGATTTATATAAAGAAATAATAGTATTATATACTAAAGATGGAGAAGAAGATAAGAAACTATTAATAAGTTTATATTTAGATGCAAGTTCCCATACTATTAAAAATACTGTTACTAGAAATATTTGAAAGAATAAAACTAATCTTTTATTCCTTTTTATTTTTTTTAAATATGAAATATGTTCTTTACTATATGTGTACATCTAAATCACTCCATATCTTATCATAATAGTCATAGAATTCTTTAGACTTTCTGTTAACAGATGGTATAGACTTATTGGATAGTTTTATATCATAAATATTTTTAATAGTAGCTGGTCTTTTAGTTAAAACAATAACTCTATCTGATAAAGAAATAGCTTCAGCTATATCATGGGTTACTAAGATAACAGTTTTGTTTTCTTTTTTAATAATATTATAAATATCATCTGATAATATTAATCTAGTTTGATAATCTAAACTAGAAAATGGTTCATCTAAAAGTATTAAATCAGGATTAGTAGCTAAAGTTCTAATTAATGCTACACGTTGTCTCATACCTCCTGATAATGAATCTGGATATTTATTTATAAATTCAGAAAGTCCATAGGTATTAAGTAAATCTATAACTCTTTTTTTATTATCAGTATTAAGTATATTATTTATTTCTAATCCAATTAAACAATTCTCTAAAACAGTTCTCCAGGGAAATAAAGCATCTTTCTGTAACATATATCCTATCTTTATATTCTTATCTTTTTGTATAGTACCATTTGATTCTTTCTCTAAACCAGAAAGAATAGAAAGTAAAGTAGTTTTACCACAACCACTAGGTCCTACAATACTTATCCATTCATTCTTATTTATATTTAAATTTATATTATCAAGTGCTAATATTTCACTATTCTTATCATGATAGCATTTAGATAAATTATTTATCTTTAACATCTAATCACTTACTTCAATAATATCTTTATATTTTACTTTTTTATTAAGTTCACCAGCTGATATCATAATGTCTTGTAAATGATCAAACGATTCTTTAGTAAATGTAGTAGTCTTAGGCCATGTATCAACACTTCTATACCTAGCTATTACTTTTTCTAAATCTTCTAGTTTTGTATCTGGGAAGAATTCCACTATAGCTTTAGCTACTTCTTTATCACTGCTATTATGAACAAAATCTAATCCTTTTTGAATAGCTTTAGTAAACTTATCTATAATATCACTATTATCTTTAATATAAGATTTTCTAGCACTATAAGATGTATATGGAACTATACCACCTAATTCTCCTAAAGATGCAACTACATACCCATATCCTTGTTTCTCAACTTCAAGTGCAGTTGGTTCAAATAATGATACAAAATCTCCTTCACCACCAATGAATGCACCACCCATAGCAGCAAATTGTATACTTGTATCAATATTTAAATCAGTTGATGGATCAATATCATTTTCCCTTAAAACCCATTCTAGTGTCATTTCAGGCATACCACCTTTACGCCCACCAATAATAGTTTTTCCTTTTAAATCTGATAATTTAAAATTTTCAATATTCTTTCTTGATACTATGAAACTACCATCTTTTTGTGTTAGTTGTGCAAATGTTTTTAAATAATCTTTTTCCCCAGCATTATAAACATAGATACATGCTTCTGATCCTGAAAAACCAATATCAGCATCTCCAGATAAAACAGCTGCGGTAACTTTGTCTGCACCAGGTGTAAGTATTATCTCAACATCTAAACCAGCTTCTTCAAAGTATCCTAAACTTTTAGCTGCATACTGTGGAGCATAGAAGATACTATGTGCAACTTCTGCTACTTTGATTTTCTTTAATTCTTTTTTATTATCTCCTTTATTTAAATCTAAAAAGAATAAACTAATTCCTAAAACAATCACCAATAAAAAACAACCAATATATATAATCTTTTTCATTTTTCCTCCTTCACTAATTTATTATATGAGGAAATATAAAAATGGTTATACATATGATTGACGACACTTTACACTTTTTAAAAAAAATATATATACAAATACATAAAAAGATTATATAATAGACTTAATAAGATAGGAAAGGATTGATATAAATGGAAAAGGAAAAAGAAATCGTATCTAAAGAGGAAAATATATTAGATGATAAAGGTTTTGCATTTATGTATAATCTAACTATGGTATGTGCTTGTGCAACTGTAGCTATGTTTGTTTTAGGAACTGCACTTTATCTTGCAGTAATGGGCTAATATTAAAGAGTAATTTTTTTAGAAGGATTACCTATTGGTTTTCTATGGCCTAAATAACGTAGAGCATTATTTTTAGTATTATTAATTCTAGAAACATTTTCTAGAATTTTTTCTTGCTCCTTTTTAGTTACTTTATTACTATATGAAATATACTTTTTATAAATAATTGGACTAACTCCAATTATTTTTTTAAATGTTTCAGAAAAATATTCTAAAGAATTAAAACCATTCTTAAAAGCAATACTTAAAAAATAATTATCATCTTTAAAAGAAGGTAAACTGTTTAATATACGCATACTATTTATATAATCAAATATTGATATTCCAAGTTCCTTCTTAAATCTTTTCATTATATATGTACGATTAAAGAAAAAGATATTTGATAATTCATCAATAGTTATTTCTTTATTAATGTTATTATTTAAATATTCAATAATATCACATACTAAGTTATTTGAGTACATAATAATCACCAATTTCATTATAACACACTATTTTATAAAAAGCCACTATTGTTTAAATAAAAATAAATAGTTGTGTTATACTAATGTCATGAAAGGGAGGGATACTATGTATTCAAAGTGGACTACAACCGAAGAATTACTTGAAAGATTAACTAAAGTTAATCATGATACTGATATTAAAAAATCAGGTATACCATTTACATATGATGATGAAAACTTATATCTAAATGATAAAGATACTCATACAATGGTAATTGGTTCGACAGGATCAGGTAAAACACAAACAACAGTAATACCTGAATTAAGACTTGCGATAAAAGCACAAGAATCATTTGTATTATATGATTTAAAAGGAGAAATATATGATCTTTTATCTAATGACTTAGAAAAAGAAAAATATAATATCATAAAGATTAATCTATCTAATCCAACTAATGGTAATAGTTTTAATCCATTAACACTTCCTTATAAATTATATAAAGAAGGAAATAAAGATAGAGCTATTGATATAATAGAAAATATTGGTTATTATTTTTTAGAATCAGAAATTATTAATAATAATTCAGATCCATTCTGGACTAATTCAGCTATTTCATTATTTACTGGTCTTACATTATATTTATTTGAAACTGAAAAAGAAGAAAACATAACTATCAATAAAATAGTTAGCTTAATGGATGAATTAGATAATATTAAATTGGATAGTTTTTCTAAGAATTCAGCCTTATATATTAATCTAAATGCTGTTATTGCTTCGCCACCAGAAACAAAAGCAAGTATAATAGCTGTAGCTAAACAATTATTAAAGATATTTGTTACTCGTGAACAATTATCAAATCTATTATCTAAAACTGATTTTGATATTTTAAATATCCAAAAAGAAAAAACAGCTATTTTTATAATCTCTGATAATAAAGCTAGCTCTAATAGATTAGTATCTTTAATAGTAGATGAATGTTATCAAGCTGTTATGCTAAATAGTAATCCAGAAAGAAGATTAAATATCCTAATAGATGAATTTGAAAATACTTTTAGAATAAAAGATTTTAATAATATTCTAACTATGTCAAGAAGCTATAATGTTAGATTTAATATTTATGTTAAGAGTTTATTAGAACTTAAGAATAAATATGGTATTAATGAATATGAAATATTGAAACTATCATTTGGTAATATAATTTATTTACTTGCTAACGACATTGATACTTTAGAAGAAGTATCTAAACTATGTGGTAAAACAAAAGTAAATGATAAGGTAGAACCTTTAGTATCAATAGAAGAATTAAAATTATTAAATAATTTTGAAGCAATTATTCTAATGCCAAGAATGAATCCAATTAAAACTAAATTAATACCTGATTATCAAATCAAATGGTAATTAAAAAGTAGGGGGTTAAAATGAAAATATATATTAAACAAGATGATAAATTTATTTTATTAACAGATTCTGTTGATAAAGATAATATAGGAAATGATTATCTTAAAGAAGAGTTAATAAATAATGCTATGAATACATTAGAACAAGAAAAAATAAACATGGCAGAAAGAAGACGTAAAATAAATCCAGTTAAAATGTTAAAACTAGGAACATATCCTGTTAATAAAAGAAGTGCTTAATGCACTTTTTTTACTTTCCTCGCCATTATTCGACAAATTTCGACATACCCCCTATGCTATGATGCTGGCAAGGGGGAAATATATGAATAATAAAATTACTACTGTTATGAATGTAAATGAAAAAGAAGTTAGGGTGATGAGAATTAATGATGAAGACTATATATCATTAACTGATTTAGCAAGATATAAAAACCCTGAAGAACCAGGAGAAGTTATAATAAAATGGATGAGTAATAAGAGTTCGTTTGATTTTTATTCGCTATGGGAAGAATTGTTTAATGATAATTTTAAAGTGGCGGAATTCCGCCACTTTAAAAATGACTCTGCAACACAATCTTTTACAATGAGCCCATCTAGATGGATAAATTTAACCAATGCAATAGGTTTTATTAGTAAAAGAGGAAAATATGATGGTGGTACATTTGCACATCCTGATATTGCATTAGAATTTGCTTCATGGTTAGACCCAGCTTTTAAATTATATTTAATAAAAGAATTTAAAAGATTAAAATATAATGAAAGCTATCAAGAAAAGATAGAATGGTCGGTAAGAAGAAGTCTATCTAAAACTAATTATAGAATACATACTGATAGTATTAAGCAAAACATTGCTCCTAAATTAAAAGAAAAACAAAAACGATTTGTTTATGCAAGTGAAGCTGATGTAATAAATGTTGCGTTGTTTGGTCAAACAGCAAGTGAATGGAAAAAGAATAATCCCAACTTAGAAGGTAATATTAGAGATTATACTGATATTTTGCATTTAGTGATTTTAAGTAATCTAGAAGTGCTAAATGCTGACATGATTGATAATAATATTTGTCAAAGAGAAAGACTAGAAAAATTAAATGCTACAGCGATAAGAGAATTAGAAATACTATCGAATAATAAGAATATAGAGAATATTAGTAAACTTGATTTAAATACAAAAGAGCAATTAATAACTTCAAATGTTATATAAAAGTAAGATAGTGTAAAAATAAGTCTAGTTAATAGACTTTTTTTCTTGTTTAACATAAATTATGGTAGAATATAAGTAGGTGATATTATGTTTCAAAATAATAAAATATTAATATTAGGCCTTGCTAGGAGTGGGTATCAAGCAGCTAAGCTTTTAATTAAGCGTGGGAATACTGTTTATTTAAATGATTATAAAGAAGAAGACAAACAGGATCAAGAACAAGTGAAAGAATTAAGAAATTTAGGAGTAAATCTAGTGTTTGGTAGTCACCCTGAAGATTTACTTGATTCATCATTTGATTATTTAATAAAGAATCCTGGTGTACCAATAGATCATAAATATGTATTAAAAGCAAATGAACTAGGAATAGAAGTAATTAATGAAGTGGAAATGGCTTATAGATTATTACCTAAAGATATTAGTATTATTGGTATTACTGGAACAAATGGTAAAACTACTACCAC
>Ga0247608_10005082_pt1 | contig 14373 bp, 18 predicted proteins | sample 176DNAGHGlowgp2_FD_193490 | JGI IMG/M metagenome (GOLD analysis project Ga0247608, IMG submission 193490) | Sheep rumen microbial communities from Palmerston North, Manawatu-Wanganui, New Zealand - 1766 DNA GHGlow gp2 | ecosystem: Host-associated > Mammals > Digestive system > Stomach > Rumen ...
ATGGTCAGGATTAATTGAAAATTTAACAGGGCAATTTGGGTCATAGTCATTTGATATAAACATTAAACCATCTTTATAATCACACCATACACCATAATGTTTACCATTGATTACAAGTATAAAATAAAATTTTGAATTACTACTTTTCTTTTTAATAAATGCTTTTGAATCTTTTAAAAATGCATTGTCCATGGCATATTTACCATATTCAGTATCTTTAATTAATTGTCCAAATCTTGTTTTTTTCTTCACTTCTCTATATGGTGTATTTTGTGCATAATATACAACAATTAATGGGTTACCTTTATCATCACGTTTTACAATTTTAACTTCACTATTGTATGGTAGTGTTATATCAAAAAATGTAAAATATGGATTGGTTATTGAGATAGCATTACCACAGAATATAACACGTATATCACGTAAACGTGCAACTGTTTCAATTGTTTCTAATAATTGTATAACTTCATTTTTCAAATAATGATAACCAACACCTGTTGAATCAATTAAAAATTCATCAAATATAATAGTGTCAACATTTTCATATGTAGCAGATTTTAATATATTTGCAATTGAAAGTGGTATTGCAAACCCACATAAATTACCATCAATATACATAGTATCTTTTTTATTTGAAAATTTATGCCCTTTTAATTCATCATCTTTTGTAATTTGTTGCCAAAATATAGGATTACCATTTTTTAACATTGATTCTTCTAGTTCTCTTTTGTATCTTCTTAAATATACAAATTGTTTATTTTTCTTTAAAAAATGTTTAGCAACATATTTTTTTGCACCATATGATTTACCAAGTCCACGTTCTGTTATAATAAATGTTAGAAAAGCATTATATGAAAGTGGCTTATTAAAGTCTAAAAATATTGATTTATCAATTGTTAATTCATTCATTGTTTCACCTTTTAAAATATGGTGAAAGTTATATATTATAATGCACTTTATCACAAGAATAATATAATATTACGTTCTTCACGTTGATTACAATATTATATGTTACATTATATTAAATATATAACCCCACCATAAGAAAATAAGTGTAATCACAACTAAATGTTATTAGATTACACTTATATTATAGCATATTATAATAAATTGTTCAATTCATTAATAATTATTTTATTGTAAAATTCTGCATAACCATTTGTTGTTGGGTGTACACCATCACTTGATGTTGTATATGTATCTTTATAATAATCAATTGCAGTGTTAAATCTAGCTTTTGAATTTATATCTATAACAGGAATTGAATATTTATTCATTACTTCATAAATAGCATCTAAATATTCCTTGAATGTATGTTTTTCACCTGTACTTGAATTATATAAATAATAAATATTTCCTATTTTATGATATGTAACAAATGCAATTTTTTGTGTTCTAAATTTATTTAATACGTTTCTGCACATTGTTTCAAGTCCACCATAAAATGTATTACTATCAACAGGTGATGTGTAGTCATCTGTTATTTCACCCATTGGTACTTTTTGCCAATAATCATTAACACCACCACTTAATAATATTATATCACAATTATTATCTAAATTATTAACACTTGTACAAATATGATGTCTTGGTTGACCATTTTGTGTTGTACCTGTTGCAATTGTTCCACCACCAACACTTAAATTTTGTAATTGACATTCAAATTGTGTTGCAATTTGTGTAATATATGATGAATTACCACTAACACCTGCACTTATAGAATCACCATCTGCACCAATTTTTAAATATTTAAGTTTATTTGATGATGTGTCATTAATAGCATCAATTATAACTTCAACAGATGATGTCCAATTTCCATTATCTTGCAGTATTAAATAACCATTTGTAGTTGCAGTAAATGTATATGATGTATCAATTGGTGTACTTCCAACACTTGATTCACTTGATGTATATAATACTTGCCAACTTCCACTTATAACCATTATACCTGCAACACTTAAAATATTTTTACTTGTAGCATGATATTTTTTACCTTTTTCAATTGAATATACTTTTACATTATAACCAGATGCAGATTGTAATACACCACCATATGACATGTAATAATTATTTATAGTATCTAATAAATCAACATTTGAATCTGTTTTTAAATTATTTGAAATATTGTTTATTGTTCTTAATCTTGTACCTTGATTGTAAATATATCTTGTTGGAAAATTTGTTCTTGTTGAAATATATGCATAACATCCACTTTGATTTACTTTAAACATTAATGAAGTACCAACATGTTGTGTAGTTGCTTGTGGAATATTTGTATTGTATAATATTTTGTCATTACTATCTGCAACTAATAGACCACACATAACCTGTGAATTTGCACCATTAAACATATATATTTTGCCAACTTCTAGTGGTACTTTATAATACATATAATTTGATTGTAATGTAATATTAACTTCATTATTTGAATTTGGTGAACAATAACCTGTAATTCCATTTTCAAGTGTTATATCATCACTAAATGATACATTGAAATTTGCTTGTAATAAATCATCAAGTGAAAGCAAGTCAATACTATTATTACCAATTGCAGTTGATTGATATGTTCCACCACTAACAAAATTTGTTCCATTGTAATAATACCATTCACCACTACTTGATAATATATATAATTTTGTTTCATCTGTCATTTCATCAGTTGAATCAACAATTGTTGGTGTAATATTTCCAAGTGTATTAATTCTTGAATTAAAATCATTTAATGTATTTGTAATATCTTCCATGTTATCATCAATTGTATTATTTACTTGTAATTCTAAATTATTTAAATTATTATTTGTATCATTTATTTGTTGCATTAAATTTGTATTAACTTCTTCAATTCTTTCAGTTAATTCAGGAATAGATGCATAATCTTCAATAATTTCTGCAAGTGTTCCATTTTCTGCCATTTCATCTAATTTATTATTAATTTCTTCTTGTACATCTAAATTTTCAAAATAATTTTCAACATAATTTTGTAATTGTGTTATTAAATTTTGTACTTCAATTAATGCATCTGCATTATTATTTAATGCAGGCATAATTGTATCTTTTAAATAAGATAATAAACCACATAATGTTTCATAATAACTCATTGATTCATCAAAAGCAAGTGGAATTGCTTTATAAATATAATTTGTAAATAAACCTGTTGGTTTAACTTTTTCAATATTTATCATATTAATCATCTCCTTTAAAATATTTGCATAAATAAATCATTCAATTCATTTATTATCATTAAATCAATATTCATTAAATTATTTTTAATATCATTTAATATATCTATATTAAATTTACCACCATTATTACCAATAATAGTTTTTAAATATTCATTTGTTCCACTACCACTTGAATTACTTGAATCTTCAATTGAATTTCTATTCAATGTTATATTGGTGGCATATACATTTTCATCATCAATTTCTTGTGATGGTATATTTCCCTGTGGTGTATCTTGAAATAAATTTTTATTATTACTAGATGAAGAAGATTCACTATTTGTTTCTGTTGTATTACTACCTGTTAATGATTCAGTTAAATTAACATTATTTAGTAGTAAATTTTCATCAATTAATTTTTTCTGTACTTTATAAAGTTCATTATAATATGGCATTATTTCATTTAATTTTTGATTTAAATAAAATCTAAATAATGATGCAGTTTCAAATCCAATCTCATTTTCATAATAATGGTATAAAATATTTTGATTTAATGTATTTCTGTAAGTTTCATCAAATATTGGGTATGAATCCATTTGAAAATCAAAATTGTTATCAATTAATGATTTAATTGTAATTGTATATTTCGCCATCATCAACACCTACCATTTCATTTTCTGTTTTATTTAATAAATCGATTACTTCTTTGTTTAGTACAACTTCAATATTTAATCCAAATTTTTTATTTATTTCATCACATGCCTTTTTACGTGTTTTATACCAACAATTTAAATAATATGTAATTAATTGTTCATTTGATTCAACTTCATTTGTAATTAATCTTTCTTTTTTATCAGTATTTGCATTATCAATTCCAAGTATAGTTAATGCATCATTAAATATTTGATGTTTATGTACATCTAATTTATCAATTATATATGGGGCATCTGTTTTTAACACATTTAATTTATTTGAAATATCAAATTGTTTATTACCAAAAATAAAAGGAATGTTACCTGAATATTGCATGTAAACATTTTTTAATGTAAGAATTGTTTTTGAATCACCCTCAATTAATACAGGTGTCTTTTGTGCAAGTAAGTTCACATCAATTGTTCTTTCTGTTTCATATAATCTATATGCAAATAATTCAAGTGATGCCATTGTTGGTTTTTCTAATTCATTATTCATTATATATACAATGTCATCAAAATTATATGTTTTATTATAACCAATAGACCATGCCATTACCTTTGTTGGTAATTTATAAACATTTAATTTATCACTAGGATTAACTGCAAGTGCTAAAAAACCAAGTTCATCATCTTTAACAAAACATGCACGTCCATTTTCATAAAGTGTTTGTTCTAAAAATCTTGATGCACCTGTTCCTGCAACATCATCAAGTCCTTTCCAAGTAAATAATGATGTTGCTAGCATACGTAACCTATCAAGATAATCAATCATTGTTCTATCATTAACAAGAATTGACAAATCTGTTTCATTAATTTTTCTCATTTTAATCACTTCCTTTATACAATATTGTTACTATTTGAATAATTTAACATTGTTGATGGATTGTGCCATAAAGTAACACCATTATTAAACATTGTTTTTATTATGTTTAAATCACTTTGTGGTATATCACCATCAAAATTACAATCAATAGTTTTTACATAATTCCAATTTTGTCTACCTGTAATATTTGGAATTTTTACAGAATTTACCTTATAACCAAACATATCAAAATATGAATCAATAATTGCACTATATTCATTTTTTATGCTCATACGTTTAAATTCTAAATTTGTAAGTCCTAGTGTAAAATTAACATCACCAACATTAACATTACCACTAACAGAATCAGGCATTAAAGAGTGTTCATAAATACTTCCCATTGTTTGTGCAATTGATAATATACCACTAGCAGTTCCAATTACATTACCTGTTGCAAGACCAACACCTGTTGATAATAAACTGCTTGCAGTATTAATTGCAATATTAACACCATTTTGTGTTAACCAATTGGTGTATACATCATTATTAAATGCACCAATTGGAAGTTTACCAACAACAATTGTGTCATCATTATTATTTAACATATTATTATAATTAACAGGAAATGCCTTTATACTTCCACCTGGTGTAATTGTTCCTTTAATATTAAATTTAATATTGGTATCTTCTGTTGTAATCATATTGAAATTTTCCCAATGATAATTAACAACTTGCCCACTATGATTACTAACTTGCAAATATGAATAAGGCCAACATAATAATTTATTATTACGTGGTTGGTAATTTTGTCCTAAATAATTAACCTTTGTAACATTAATATTTGATGAATAATCAAATCTAACAGATGTGCTTATTTGTCCATCGACATCTTGCATTGTTGCCCAATCATAGAAAAAAGATTTATATGTTACAAATACAGAATTTACTGCATCACCTTTTCCTGCTTCATCTAATAATTTAATAACATCTTTTATTCCTTTTAAAGTAGTAAGTCCATAATAATATACACCTGTTGGTAAATTTTGATTAAAATATGAATAACTATTTGTTATTTGTTCAGTTGTGGCAATAACAAAACATGTTTCAGGTGTATCATAAAATGTTGGTTGTAAATCACAACTAATATAATCACCTGTTTCAAGATTTTCAGGAATAGTATTTTTTCCTATTGTATCATCATTAACATGTTCACGTTCAACAAATGTTTTTTTATAAATAATATCGAATAAATATGTTTGGTAACAATCTGTTTCAAAAGTGATTCTTGTACTATTTTCATTGACATATTCCATATTTGTTATAAAACAAAAGTAATATTTATTTGTAAATCCTACATTTTTATAAAATAAATAGTTACAATCAATTATTTCATCAATATTTTTACCAACTACAACAACATTATCTTTTTTAATATATGTATAATTATCAAATGTATGTTGAATTGTACTATTAAAATATGTTAATTGTGCAGTTGCATTACTAAATGTTAATTGATTTTTATAATCATTTTCAAGTTTAGTTTTACATAAATATAATTGACCTTGTGGGGTAATAGTCATTTTAATCAATCCTTTCTTAAATAAAAAGTAGCAATTAAATGCTACTTTTTATTTTATTATTCTCCTGATGTTACAGTAACAGTAGCAGTATCACTTAATCCATTATCAGTTTTAACAGTTAAAGTGCCTGTTCCTGCACTAACACCTGTAACAACACCTAATGATGATACAGTAAATACAGATTCATCACCACTAATAAATTCTAATTCACTAGTAGCATTTGCAGGTGTTAATGTAACTGTTACACTAGCAGTTGCATCTTCTACAACACTAACATCACTAACACTAATTGCAGTTGCAGGTTTAGGTTTAGCAGTTGCAAATACTACTGCATTTGCAAATGGGCATATTGCATATGTTTGCCATACGTGTAAATATTCATTCCATGCCATAACTCTTGCATTATAGAATTCATCAAATCTCATAACGTTTTCATAAATTTGGAACCATGATTCATCGCATAATAATGCAACAATTTCTTCATTTTCAAATTTATCAACAACAACAATTCTTGCCTGCATATCTGCATAACTTAAATTAAATGCTTGTGCAAGAGTTTCAACTTCAACTTCTGCTAGGGCATCGGCAGTTATCATTAATATGATTCTGTCTTTATCTGTCCAAGTAGTAATTTCACCTTTTGCACCACTAAATTTTGAATATGCATTATAATCTTTTGATGGAAAACTTAATTTACTAAACATAGAACGTACTTTTTTAACAAATGCTTTACTTGTTGCATTATCAACAGGAGCAGATACTTGTTCAACAATAACTTTGTCATTGTCATATGCACCATCAACAAGTGCCTTTGTTAATTTAAATTCATCAATATAATTTCCACTATATAATGAAGTAGTTATTGCACTAATATAAGATTCAAATTTTTCCCATGATACAAATGCACCTTGTAAATTTTCTCTTGAAATAGTTTTTGTATACATATCTTTTCTGTTTCTTCTATAATATGCAACATGTGTATCAGGGTCAGTTATAGTTAATAATTTTGCCATTTCATTATTTGATAATTCATATTGTTCTGCTTGTGCAGGATTTTCATATAAATCTTGAATATCAGTACCTAGTGGCATACTTCCTTTACGTAATAATGCAAGTGGATTATTGAAAGTCTTATTTCTAATAATTGTAAGTCCAATTCTATTAATTAAATTTGTAACAAATTCATTTAACATAGGTTGGTATGCATCATTAAATAAAATATTGCTTAATGTTTGAATATTGTCTTCTGTTGCAGATGGTACAGTTTCCATAAAAACTTTACTTGAATTTTCACGTACAACATTAAAGACTTTTGCACCTTTTGGTATTGCCATAATTAAATCAACTCTCCTTTCTCATCAATGACATCTTCGATTTTGATTTCTTCTGTTTCTTCATCTTCGATTTTGTCATCTTCTTTCTTTTCTTCATCAAATCCTATTCTTTGATAAAGTTTTCCATTGACTTTTAGTAATTCTTCTTTTTCACCTTTTAATGTTTCTACTTCTTCAACAGATTTTGAATATTCATCAAATCCTGTTGTATATGCAGACATTAATGCAATCAATTCTTCACTAACAAGTGCAACTGTTGTTTCATCAAGTTTAGCACGTAAGTTTTCAATTAACTTTTCAAATTCTTCTTTACTTAACATGTTTTCAACTCTCCTTTCTATAATAATTATATAATTAAATAATAAAAAAGTCAATTTAATATTGACTTTTTATTCTATTTGTGATTTCTCAATTTTCTTGAATATAACACCCAAGGAAAAGTGCTATTTCTTTTTATTGGATTATCAGGTGTAAAATTTTCAATTGGGTAAATAAATCCTTGAAATGTATATGAATTTCCATATTTATAATTACTAACCCTTGTAAGTTCACGTGTATAAAAACGTGTTCCATTATATGCACTATTTGATGTTACTATATCACCATTTGGTTTAATTTCTTCAACTATTGCAACGTGTCCTGCTCCAAGTGATGATTCCCAACATGCAACTGCACCTAATTTTGCAATTTGTCCACGTTCATAACCATCATTATAATTAAACCAATTTTCTGCATCACCACGTGATAAATTACAATCAGTAATATTATTTTCTTGTAAAAATCTACCCCATGCCCATGCAGTACAATTTGGAAGTGTACTTCCTGTTTGTGAATCAATTAAAATACATTTATTATACCCACCATATGTTGTTTTAATCCAATATGGAAAATCACTATCAGGTGGTGTTAAACAAGGTATGAATTGTGCCATTTTAATATTCCTTTCATTTTACACGTAATTTTTGCCCAACTTTAATTAAATTTGGGTTTTTTATATTATTCCATTCAACTAATTGTTTAATAGTAGTTTTATATTTTTTGGCAATTTTTGTTAAATTATCACCTTTTTTAACAATGTAATATTCTTTTTCTTCCTCCCATTTGCAAGGATTATAAATAAATCCTTGAAATATGTATTTACTACCATAAGAATATTTTTTACTTTTCTTTAATGTTTTTAAGAAAAATCTACTTCCATTATAACCACTATTTGATGTTACTATATCACCATTACTTTTTATTTCTTCAACAAATGCAACGTGTCCACTACCTTTAATTTTATCAAAACATATTATTGCACCTAATTTTGCAACCTGTCCACGTTCATAACCATCTTTTTTACCATAATAACTTCTTGCATTACCTACACACAATTTATCATATTTTTTAAAATCTTTTTGACCTTGTGATTCCAACCATCTACCATGTACAAGTCCACAACAATTTGGTAAACAACTATGTGTAGTTTTATTAATTTCCATAGCTCGATTATAACCACCTCGACCTGCTTTAATATAATATTTATTGGTATATGATGGTGAATCAACACGTTTCTTGAAAATCATTTTATTCACCTTTCTTTTTAATTTGTTTTAGTGAATCAACAAGTTTCTTTGGTAATTTAATATTCATTTCTGCCATATTTTCAATAATTGATAAACCATCATTTGCAACAAAAAAGTATATTACCAAATTTCTAATGATTCCACTTTGACCTGTTAAATTATCAATTACAACAGATAAAGCAACTACAAGTAAATAACAAAACTTTTTAATTATTCCTTTGAATCCTGTTTTACTTGAAAGTTGTTTGTTATACACTGCACTTGCAATACCTGTTAAATAATCAATAATTATTACTATTATCAATGATTGTAATGCTATGTCCCAACCACCCAATAAATAAATGAAAGTTGTTAAAACCACACTACCAACATCAGTAATAAAACGTTTCATGTTATCACCTACCTTTATATAATAAGTATAACATAATCATTTTATTTTTTCAATTTCTTTAATCTTCCTATTTCTAAATTCTTAACACGTAATTCACTTAAATATTTGTTCTTTAAATCAATTAATCCTTTTCTTTCATCTTCATAATCTTTTACTTTTTTACGTAATTCTTTCACTTCATCTTTTAATAATGATTTATCTAATAAATCATATAAAAATTGTTTTAATCTTTTCATTCTTTATCTCCTAATTCTTTTAAACTTTCTAACATTAATTTTTCTTCTTTACTCATTTTTATTCCTTTCTATTTTATACTAAACTCAGTATCTACTAATAAAACCCCACCTTTAACATGTTTATATGTTAATTTTTTATTTTCTGTTTCTATATTTTCAGTTGTAAATCCTATATTAAAATTATCAAATGTGATTAAATTTCCAAGTTTCTTTGGAAGTCCTGCAATTGTAACATTCATTTTATCATCAAATCCTAATTCAACGTAACATTTTTGCCTTATATATTTACCACGTTTGAATGTGCTTTCAAGTTTCCATGCACCAAGTTTATAATCATCTATTTCAATTATATTTTTTAATTCTGTATCATCAGGAAATAAACAATGTATTGAATCAGTATCACTATAAACATATAAATCTTCACCGTATTTTTGTATAGAATAATCTTTTATTATTTGTGATGTAGTTATTGTTTTATATCTTGCATAACTTGTTATAAATGATGCCACAGGTATATAAATTGGTTTTCTTGTTTCGGGTGGGTATAATGAATATTTAACAATTCCATCTTCATTTAAATATGGGTATTTACTTCTAACATCAGGATTTAATCCAAATTTTCCATATAAACTATTTAACATCAATTTTGCTATTCTATAAAGTGCAGTATTATTATCTTTCTTTGCTTGTATCTTTTTATTGCTCCACTTATTTATATATTCACAAAATAAACCTTTTATTGCTTTAAATTTCCACCCGTTTTGATATATTGGATTATATACATTGTAATGTTTAAAAAATAATTCTAAATCAACAGATGTTAATGTTAATGTTACTATATCACCATTACTTGATTTAACATATTCATTTGGCATAAATGATAAATTATTTTTAATTTGAATTGTTGGAATCATACCATCTTTTAATTCAAAAATGCAACTTATTGTTTGAATATATAAAGGGTATAATGCATCATATTCATATTGTCCTGTAAAAAATATTGGCTCACCAAAAGGTAATTTTTCATACATCATAACTGATGGGTATAATGAATTTAAATCAAGTACAATTCCTGCTCCTGTTTCTTTTTCTTTATAACATTCATTTAAATATGTAAATCCACCTTTGTATGATTTTCTAATATCTTTATCAATTTCATATGGAAGTATAGGAAAATATGAATTAAACCTTTTATTTATTTCTTTATAATTAGCAAGTGCATCACTTCCAATTGTCATTTTTGTTAAATCTTCATCAAACATTATTTTTAATGCACGTGCCATTATTTCAACATCATTACGTATATAATCAATTTCCTGTTCTGTTAAAACATGCCCTTTTTCTCTTATTTCCTTATAATCAATTTCAAGTTTTCTAATTGGCAAATTAAAATCTTTTGCAATTTGTTCAACACTAAAATTTAAAATTTTTAATGAATCATAAATGGTAACTTTATTAATATGTTTATTATTTTTTATACTAAAAAATATTTCTATTGAATAAAATTGTCCTGTATCACTAATTAAACATATAAATGTTTTATCTTTACGTTCTTTTTTATCTTTTATACAAGTATAACCATTATTTAATAAATATGAAAAGATATATTCCCCATCAAATTTTAAATTGTGAAAATATAATACATAATTTTCTTTTGGATTACTGCACCAATTAATAAAATCTTCAATTGTATTTCCATAAATAAAATTATTTATATTATCTATTTCACATAGTGCATATGCCCATACTCTACAATCTGTTTCACTAACATTTGTTTCAAAATCTGCTGTAAATTTACGCATAATCTTTTAATATATCATCTAAATTATCATATAATGAATCATATAAATTCAACACATCTTCTTGATAATCCATACGGTTGACATACATTCCGCTATTAAAATCAAAATTTGATGTAACAATTGGATAATAATCTAAAATTGCACGTATTGATTTATCTTCTTTGAATAACTTTAAAAAATCATTTGGTTTTAATTTCATTATTTTCTTTTTCATTTCTATTAATTTATTATTATCATACCCATAATAATATGCTAAATCTGTCAACATTTCAAAATAGTTTTCTTTAAATACATTATTCATGTATTGTTGACTTCTTCCTGTCTTTTCAACTAATTTTTTTAAACGTTCAAATTCTTCTTTACTTATTTTTGTAATATTTTTTTCAAGTGCTTCACGCCTTGCAACTAAATTTAAATATTCAGTATCACCCATTTCACTAAATGTTGATGATTGTATTTTTCCAAAAACTTTGGGTTTATTTACTTTTAATCTATTTAATTCACGTGTGATATTCCTTTTAACTCTTGCATTTTCTCTTTTTAATTCATTTAATTCATATTGTGTTAAACGTACACCACCTTTTGTTGTAATAATTTCTTCTGCACCCCTAACACTAAACCTTTGTAATTGTTTTAATCTTCTTTTTAATTCATTTCTTGTATAAACATCACTTTTTAATTGACTTTTAGTAATTCGAGTTGGTAACATCTGTTTTTGTTCTTTTTCTAATCTAGCAATTTTTTGATTGAAATTTTTAATTGTTCTATTAATTTGTTGATTCAATTTTTTATCATATCTAATTGCCATGTTATCACCTACTCAACAAAACTATCTTCATTAATCACTAAATTAAATGCACTTTGTTCCCTTAATTTATGATTTTTATAATATACCCTAAACCCTCTTTTCTCAATCTTTTTATATAATAATATTAAAATCATTTCATCACACATTATAACATTTTGAAATTTAACTTTTAATTTTATTGTTTCATCTTTTATAAAATTAATATATTGTTTTATAAATTTCTCTTTTAAATAATTTGATGAAAAATAAAATTGTAAATCATCATATTCAAATTTAAATGGTGATTCTTCTATGTTATTATATACCATTTTTACACCTTTCCTTTCTTATTAAATAAGTGCAGATGCTTTAACATCTGCACCTATTATATATTATAACAATATTAATGTTAATGATTCTTTATTATCTTTAATTTTTCTTTTTGCAACTTTAACTTTTAATGGTTTCTCCCAAGTATTTGGAAATCCATAAATTCCTACAATCTTTTTCATTACATTATAGATTCCATAACTTCCTGTTGCATATGTTTGTCCTGATTTATCAAATATAATAGTTCTAAATTTTGTTTTTAATTCTCCTGATTCTTCATCAACAACTTGTTTTTCTTCAACATAAATATCTTGAATTTCAATTTCAGTTCCAACACAATCATTTAAAAGTGCATCACAACTTTCAAGTGCATTGAATAATTCTTTTTTCTCCTTATCAGTTTTTGCAACTTTACTGCAATAAATATTTTGCTTTACCTCACTAAATAATGTTAATTTGTTTTCATTTTCCATAATTTTTCTTTCCTTTCCTTTCTTATTAATTATTTAAAATTTTGGAATTAATTTTGCATGTCTTTTAAAGTTTTTGTTATAGCATTAATGACCATGGCACATGCATTTTTCTCATTGTCACTTGCCTTTGATAAATCTTTTGGATTTATCATTTTCACAGTACAATTGTCTTTATCTTTATTTTCTTGTACTTGTATTGTAATCTTTAACATCTAATTGTAATACATCTCCTTTCTAATGCTTAATAGCACTATATAACAGATGATTAAAAGAATTGGAAAGTAGGAATATCATCTGTTATATGCTACTATTAAGTAGCATTTTAATAATAATTATTTTCTGTTGAATCTTCAATTAATAATAAATCTTTTACCCACTTTATTTTCTTTTTATAGTTTTCTTTTTCTTTTATTGTATCAAAATATTTATAAAATTGAAATCTGTTTTTTCTATTATAGATTAATAAATAAATTTTACTCATTTTCTTTATCTCCTAACATTTTAATTAATTCATCTATTTCTTTACTATTTAATATTTTTGTATCTAATGGTTTTATAGATGTGTTTATGTAGTTTATTGCTTTGTCTATTCTGTAATTCTTTATTTTCATTTGATAATTCAAATACATTATTATTCATTTCTGCAATAATAACTCTAATTTTATCAGTTAATATATTTTGTAATTCAATATAATATTTATTCATAATGTTCACCAAATATTAATATGTTTATAAAACTAATCAATGTTAATATTATCATTATAACACCAACAACCTTTTCTGTATATGTAAAATACATTATTAATAAAATTGGTAATGATAATACAAATTCTAATCCTATATATAAACAACTAGCAGTTACAATTAAATCCTTTATTACTTTATTATTTTTAAATCTTTTCATCTTTTAAATCTCCAATCCTAAATATAATATCTAAATCACCATTACAATATTCATGAAATATTTTCAATGATATGTAATATGATGGTTTCAATTCCAAATCTTTACAAAATTTGGAATAATTTTCAAATGTGAATTGCACATCTATCATCTCCTTACAATATAAGTATATCACATTAAATAATATTGTCAATAATTTTTTAAAAAATTTTTGTAAATATTTTACAATTTATTTTTAACAATTCCTATCACATTTTGATTTAAATGTCAAGTGTTGATGGGGAATTTTTTGTGTGGGGGTGCGGGGAAATACTCT
>Ga0247608_10005083_pt1 | contig 14373 bp, 1 predicted proteins | sample 176DNAGHGlowgp2_FD_193490 | JGI IMG/M metagenome (GOLD analysis project Ga0247608, IMG submission 193490) | Sheep rumen microbial communities from Palmerston North, Manawatu-Wanganui, New Zealand - 1766 DNA GHGlow gp2 | ecosystem: Host-associated > Mammals > Digestive system > Stomach > Rumen ...
CTCTCCTACTCCGCTCATCATGAGCACAGCCATCAGCGTGATGATTCTTATTGTGTATTTCATATCTTGTGCCATATCGTTCATTTCTAACCTCTTTTATCTGATTACTATCTTACTTCCATTCTTGATATAAAGTCCTTTCTGGGCGGGCTTGTCTTGTAATTGACGGCCATCCAGCGTGAACCAGCGATCGTTTTGTACATTATTCTTTTGATATCTTACAACTTCTATTTCGGTGGTGTTACTGTCTCCATCTACAATGTAAAGGCGTGGAGCTGGTGTTGGATTCGAAGTGTCACGCAGATCCAGATAGACCTTACCTGCAGGCAGCGTACCTTCTGCATTCAATACAAATTCACCCTTGTAGAACAGGTATATCTGGGCTGCCTCTATCGGCTCTGCCGTTGTATTAACCTTCAGCTTGTTCTTCGCATTGATTTCCGCAAGTTCATCCGTTGTATAAGTATCACTAGTTTTCAGGACTTTACCGAATCCATCAGCACGCTTACCCGACAGCAACAGTACGGGAACATCCTTTGGGATATAAGTCACCTCTTCCAGTATCACCCTGTCCTTATTGGTGACTCCCGTCACGATGTAGGCGGTCATACCTAATGGTGTCGTCAAGTCTGCTGAAGAAGTGACATATAGAGCCGCATATTCAGCGGTGCTGTTTTCAGGTCTTTCGAACAGCAGGTCGATAAACTCGTATATTCTCTTATCAGCAGCTGCATTACTGTAGTTGCCCTTACCTGTAAAAGTTAGTACGATGCCATTGGTGGTATCTACCGTATAGGTGTAGTCTTTATCCTCCACCAACGTAACGCTACCGTCCTTCAAGGTTGGCACATAAGTCACGGTATTGCCATTAACTTCCTTCTTTACTGTGATAAGTATATCGTCAGAATTCAGCGACTTGGCTTTAATCGTAAATGGCTTTTCCATATAACCAGTGAAGTTGGTACCCTCCTTGGCTTCCACCCTGAGGGTGTAATTTCCTGCAGAAACATGCGCATTGCCAGTAACTGTATAGTAGGCATCAAAACCGAGCAATTCAATATTACCACTTCCTCCAGCAGCTATGATGCTTGTAATCTCGGGGCTTTGGACACGATAGTTATATGTAAACACTGTTGGATCAGGTGTCACTGTTACAGAAGAGATAGGGGCCTTATTAATTGTAAAATTACCAATGCCATAGAGTTTGAAAGAGGCTGTTGATTTAGCCTTAATGATGATCTTGCCCGTTCCCGCATCCTTATTGTCTCTATAGCCTATCACATAATAATCAGCAGCATCTATGGGAGCTGTCTCGCCCTCCACCTGCACCTTGGTTATCGTAGGCTCAATGGCATTGCTTACTATTGAGCCATTATTAATGGTAGCAGAATAGGTGTATGACTCCTGTTGGAACGTGATGGTTGGCATATAAACCACATCCATCTTATAAGGCTCCGACTTCCTCATACCGTTCTTAGCCGCAACAGCCCATACTTTCGATCTGGAGTTGTATTTGAACACTATTTCGGGCTCCACGCCATGGGCGGTCGTCTCTACCAACACTGGGGCGGTGCCGTCGACGGTATAATAAATATCGGCATAGACAGCGGGCTCTTCCGAAGTTGCTGCCTTTACTTCCACTTTAGGCAAGGTCAAACTACCCTGAGCATCGTGGAAGTCCTCATCTGTCGGGGTGGGTGTCCCACATTGTGTCAGATTAATCAATTGAACAGCCGACCGCACAGTATGGTCGTTCTTCAACACAGCCACGGCCCTCACCTGTGTAGCATCCAAGCTAAGCAGGAAGTCGGTACTATAAAGACGCGTTGGCAAGGTCGGCTTTTTTCCTGACTCTGCAGGTATTTCTGGGTTCGTTTCCGTATTTGCACCTTCCTCATCCGTATAGTCGCCGTCTATGCGGTAGAAAATCTCTGAGCCATTGGTGGCGCAGGTCATCGTGACAATGCCGTCATCATCCATCGTCAGCACGGGGTCAAGAATGAAGCCCGGAGCTGCAGTAATGGTATAGGCAGGAAAATCGAGCAGGCTTGACTTCGCTGTAACAACCTGAGTCCTGGGAATCAGATAATAGGTATCCGTCGTGGTCGAACGAGCCCATGTGAAGCGATACTTGTCTTCCTGACCCTCCGTCATAGTGGCACTGACAGCAAAACCTGGCGTTTCCCCACCATTATAATACAAATAATCGTTTGTCTTTGCGTTCCTAATATTATAATAGGTGAAATCATCGCCCACTCCTATCTCGGTGTCAGGAACTAGCATCATCATCCAACTGCCGGTCTTTACCACCTCAGCATCTGTTGAACTCGATGTAGCAACAGCCGTTTCCGATGATTGAATGATATAATTCTCGTTATTGACTATCTTGTAGAAGTAGCTCTGGTTGTCATTTGAAACCGTGAAGGGAGCCGTGTGATCAAATGCACTAGGAAGGATAAACTTCCAGCGGGCATTCTCTTCGCTATTCGAATTGCCCAGTGCTATGACATCAGCTTCTCCATTTCCATTTGGTTTTGTGACGTACATATTACCTTCGGTAAGTCCAAAAGGCACGATGTTATAGTCTGTCGTCGTACCCGTCTCTGGATATGCTACCAGTCGGAACTTAAACTGATCAGGGGTTTCCGAATCAAACGCCTTTAACTTGACGTTGGTTCCATCACACCATAAGCGTTTTTCGTCATGAATGATATAGTAATACCCGTCTCCTGCGTTCAGGAAATACCACTGAATGCCAGAAAAGAACAGGCTCGTTGTACTCAGGTTTTCCTCGCTGGTTGGTCTCATATAGAAATGACCGCCCGGATGTTCAGCGCAAGTCCATGCATTGCCCTGATTCTGAATCAGTCGGATATGGTTTTGACCAAGCAGAACAGGTGGGGTAAACGTGGTGACAAGGCTCGTTTCACCGTCAGGAGCAATGACTATCGCCTTGATTTCTGTCACATCGTCAGCAGGATCAAACGGGTTCTGGTAACGTCTACCGTTGATTACCGAAGGAGTTGTTCCGTCTGTTGTATAATAGATGGAAGCACCCTCCAATTCCGTCGCCATCTCTATCAGATTGTTGGTGTTGTAAGTGATAGTGGGGGACGGAATCAGTGGAACCACGTTAATCACCTTTGTTGCCACCTCAGTCAGCACCACGCCATAACGTTCAACTACTACCTTAAGAGTACCAGACGATGTTATAGGTATCTCAGTAGCAGAACCGTTATTTTCAACAAAAGTAGTAGTTGTTGCCGTGGGTGCCTCTTGTGAACCATCACCCAATGTATAGCGTACATTGTAACCCGCAGGCAACCAGTCTGGCACTGTTACCGTTACTTTACCATTCGCAGGATTGAAATCACTGATAGTAGGAGCTGTCAATAAGGTACTTTCGGGATACCATTTACTATTGTTATCGCTGGGAGCTCCTGAGGTCCAAAGACCAAGAATACCTCCGACGTTCATATTGCCCGGACCGTCACTTCTTACATTTGTCGCTTGAAGTGATGGTTGATTTCCTGTCTTTCCCCCTGAGGCTCCAGTGATATTCAGATATTTGAAATCGTTTTCAAAATTTTTGGTGATAATGGAATAAATAGCTGGCGAACTCGTGCCAGAAAAATGGGCTATTTGGAACAGTGCATTGTCGCCGTCAGCCGTTCCCTCTAGGTGAGAACGCATTCGACCTTCACTGCCCGATTCCATTTTAGCGTTATAAGTCAAGTATTTCCCATCAATCAAGTGAATGATATGATACCATCCCTCTGTGGCAGTTTCTTTCACAACCCATAAGGCTTTATTAGAATCATACTCTCCGTCTCGACACGTGTAGGTAGTCAGAAACGGCTGGCCATTAGGTGAGTCAGTATAGTAAGGAGATGTTGATTGATAGTATTTCCAATTCTCGGTAGGACATAAGTAATAGTTTGTCGTGGTGTTGTTCACATTATAATCTCTGCTACCAATAAAATACAAACCATCGGCAACTTTTGTCTGTCCCCACATACTGCCGCTCCCTAATACAAGGAGTAAGAGCAGGGACATGACGAGCCGTAATGCCGTGAGGGACGAGCCGTAATGCCGTTCGAAACGAGCCGTAATCTCGCTGTAGGCTGCTTCCTGGCATACTCTAGCCATTCTCTGACCAGTGGTCTGAGTGTGGCGTTGCAATCTCCAGACATACTCTAGGCATACTCTAGGCATACTGTAGGCATACTCTAAGCATACTCTAAGCATACTCATGAGTATGGCTAGGAGCTGGCTAGAGCCTGCCATCAACCTTGTTACTTGCTTTTTACATCTGTATTTCGTACTCATATCTTGTGACATATCTATGGTTCTTGCAACTTTTCTACCACCTTAGCCCTGACTTATCCACGTACTCACTATTGCGAGCACGCTGAAATCCTGCATTGCCTATGTTAATATATGTGCCCATATTACTTGTTCCGACTTTCTAATTTCAATACTTCAAAGTGCAAAGGTAATGATATTTTACCGCTTTTTCATCATTTCACGGAAACCTTCTTCGTATAATGACCACCGACAGCACGGATGATATAGACACCACTATTATATACCGGCGTCTCGACAGTCTCACCCGGCTGAATCTTGTACGAGTCAATAGTCTGACCATTGACGTTGACGATGCGTACGTCAGCCTCATCACGGAGCGATGACGTCACGACAACGGTATGGCGACGAACGCCAAACAACAGGCTACCCTGTCCTACCTCACCCTCCGACGGGTCATCATCGCCAATGGCAAATGACGAATCACTGCTGTCAAAGACAATGTACTGCGCAGCTCTTGTGGCCGGAGCTGACGAACTGCCAGCTACAAAGTACGGACGGAACGGAACGGTGGCTACCGCTTCACTTGTTATTTCGAAGCAGCTGCCGACAGTATTCATCATGTAGCCCGTCGTCTCCTTGCTCAGATAGTTGGACTTGAAGGTATAATTATCCTTGGTGACTCCAGGTTTCTCGTCATCACTGACACCAATTGATGCAGCCCCAGCAGAAGCAAACGTAATGGTCTGTCGGTCGAGCTTGGCAGGAGTTGTCGCTGCAGTATGCTGTGGTATCCAGTTACCGCTGAGGTCAAACTCACGGTAGGTCGTACCAGGGAATCCGATGATGTATGGTGTACCATTAGCCAGCAACGGATATTGTAGCAGGTCACGACCTGACTCATAATACGTCTGATAGATGTCAGCATTGGCATCCTTCTGCGTATTCTTACTATAATAATAATCCCAAAGGAAGGTGTTGTCAGCATCCTTCTTTTCACCAGTAGCATCGGGATAGTTGAAGGTCGTCTTGAAGACTGAAGCATCATTAGTATCCATTGCACCCCCCTTATATTCACGCAACCAATACTCATGGCCTATCTTGGTCTTCGTTTCTTCATCGACCCAAGCACTGCCACTATAGAAGTGCGTAATCTCACCCTTCTGCTGCGTAGTAACCAGTTCGGCAGTGAACGGTAGGCTGACAGTTTCCCAGCCCGTCGAAGTGTTGACGTAGTGTTCTGGCAGACGCTGATACCACATACGCTTACCATCACCCATCTGGTAGCCGATAGGACAGTCGAAGTCCTTCTTGTCTACCAGCAGATGGTTGGAGAGTGTACGCTTATCGGATGTTACCATGTGACCTACAATAGCTCCCGTACTTGCTGCTGCCACACAACGATAGCCCGCATTGCCAGTCTCTGCATAAGCAGGTTCCTTGTTGTCGAAGTAGGTCTTCAATACCGTATAGGTCTTACTATTGACATCCTCGGCAGGTGCATAGACTAACAGGTTTGGCGTCTCGTCGCGATTGACGATGTCTATCAGTCCGTCATCGTCGAGCAGAGGCAGATAGAATCCCTTGGTATTCTCATTACCCTTGGTGTAATCCGTATCGTTATGTCCGCAGAAGTCGATAGCCGTCATATTCGGATAAGCCGGATGCTTCTTCTCGTCATCACCACGAGCATAAGCCACCAAGTTGACACTTGGGTTGAAGTGAGCCACACTCATCGTGCTCGACTGATAGTAAGCCGGTGCACGATAGACTCGGTTGTTCTTGTTATTATTAGCCAGACGACCGTCTTCCTTGTAGATGCACGACGGAGTTTCCTCATGCGGACGTAAATCGTTCCAGCCAAAGGTCAACATCTGTCCGAAATAGAGGTAGTCGTCAGGCCAGATAGGATAGTACTCTGTCTTCGTCGTTGTAGCGTGGGCACGCTTCTCGCCCGGGTCAGGAATGATACCCTCCGAATAGCGGAAGTCACCATCGCCGTAGCGGTCCTCCACATAACCATTGTACTCATAGACTGTAGCGTTACCTGCCGAACTCAGCATGGGATCATTGCCATAGCGTCCCAGTTTCTTTCCCTCACTACCGTCCTGAAGTATCAGAGTATTATCATCACTCTTCACTGTAAGGTACTTATATGTTGTACTACCTGTTGTCACCTTCTCATCACAATAGCGCTTATAGAGGTAGAAACCGTTGAGGTTATAGGCAACGGTACCGTTGTAGAAGGCTGTGGCAGGCATGGCCTTGGCATTGCCGCGAGGATGACTGGTGGCGCTGTACTTATTGGTCTCAGGATAATAGCAGTTCACCACTTGCGTACCCGTTCCTGACGGGCTGCCAAAGACTGCCTTGATATTAGAACTAACATTACTCTTACTGCTTACCCAACAGTTCTCTACATAACCCGAGCCCCTATCGGCGACACCTGCAGAGCTGAACGTACCCGTGACACCGAGGTTATAGACATTACCACAAAGTGTTCCAAACAAAGATTCGGTAAGGCCACTGATGGTATGACCGTCACCGTGCAGGTTACCAGCAAAGCATTGGGCATCGCTTCCGATGGATGTCCAATACTCATCCGTCTGATTGATGTCAGTGTGCAGAATGAACTCTAAGTCGGCTCCACCCTTCACATGACTGTCAAGCAGTTCATGACCAGCAAATCGTCCCTCCGTCGGTTTAGTATCAAGAACACTCAGGTCGAAGAAATCCTTTAACTGGTGCAGGCCCTCTGTCTCGTCGTTGATGTATATCTTACTGTTACGTTTCACATTGGGATTATCCACATAGTAGTGGTGAGACTCATCGTTCATTACCTTCTTCAGGTCGTGGTAGTTAGCCACGCTGATGGGCAGGTGGTTCGAATAGGTCTTGCCCAGATAGGTCTTGGCATAGTAGGCCAGGAAGTAGCCGTCCTGATACCAGTAGAGCGGATCGTTGCCAGGTGTGTAGTCGATACCGTTGATATGGCTCTCGGCATCACTCTCAGTCTCAAACAACTCCCAACCACCGCCTGTTACCTCGTAGGCTCCTGATGTTACAATGGGTTCAACCATACCGAGGTAGTCGCCAGGAATGACCGTCTGTGGCTGTCGGATATCCTCGACGGTAGGAATACCGCTCTTGAACTGGAGATGGATGTTCACCACATGTCGCTCACTGACAGGTGTCACATTGTCGCCATCGCTTTCCTCATAGTCATACTGATAGATGACGGTGATAATCTTCTCAGCAGAGAGGTCGTAAATGTCCGACTCACGGCTGACGAAGAACGTACTGGTTTCCGTAGGAGCAATACCGTGGATGGTGAAGCCCCTCTGCAGGTTGGTCAGACTCAAATAGGTGCCATCATCGGTAGAACTACTGGTGCCCTTTGCGATGATGTAGCCTAAGGGAACTGTCTGCCCGTTAGAATAAGAAGCAGCTGATGTAATACCTGAAACTTCAACTGCACGCGTAACAGACTTACCGCCACCAAGCTCTCCAATCTCATAGCTCTCTCGGCAGAAATAATACGTATTCGTATGATCGGGCAAGGTAACCTCAATGACTTCATTACCCCTACCATCTCCATGATGAGCGTCATATATTTCCTTGGTCGTTGTAGAACCCACAGCATAAGGTGTATTTCCCACTACAAGCGGTTTAACCACCACGTAACACTTATTGTCATCGCCATCGCCCTTGATTGGTGCATAATAGCGCTGCTCGTTAGCAATCTTCTCGTATTCCGTACGGCTCAGTTCGTCACCTTCAACAATAGAAGTTACAGATACGGGTTCTGAATCAGCTGGAGCATTTGCGTGTTTAACCTTCACTGAGTGGTCCGATGGCAAATCAAATTCATCACCGCTATATGATGCTGTATAGTCCACAGACTGTTCAATGGAGTAACCAGCAAGGTTGGCATTGGCATCATCCAAAGTGGCTGCCTTCGAATCATACTGATATTTCTGACCCTCAGGACGACTATAGTCAGGATCAACCAATACGTCGAGCGCATCGTAGTTGAACTCAAAATAATTGCGGTCTTCTTGCGACATTGAGCACCAAGTTGCCAAACCACGATAGTTCACGTCCTTCTCGTAATAGTCACCACCATAGTAGCCTGCTGATGTACAATAATAAGCAGGAACTACATGGGTTAGGATTTCATTATACAACGCATGATCACTCTCTGCAAAGCGACTGAGATAGGCTGCCCGCTCTTCCTGTGTCATCTTCGTATTCAGATAGATAAACTCTGTAGAACTAATCTGGATGGTACTGTTACATATGTATGCAGGAGACGTCTTGTCAGGCATGGCATTCGCGATTGTGGCAGAGACTGCGGCACCTGGATTGAGGTGGATAGTACCCTCGTTTCCATCAGAGATCTCCGCTGCCTTAGTCATCAGATAGGCTGCCTCAAAATGAGCCTGTGTTCTGCCGTCAGCAACAACAGCAGCAATAGCTTCCTTCTTGGTATTATCGTTCGCTATGGCCTGATAAGTGTTATAGATATTCTCAGAAATGACATTGCTCACTTCGTATTGACGTTGGCCGAACAAACCATAATCCTTATTAATAAGGTGATAAGTAGGACCATTGTAATAGCTCTCGTCATTCTTGCTTGTTTGGTTCTTCTCATGCGTACTACTTTCTATTTGGGTATACCAAGAATCCCAGAGTGACGGATTATTCACTTTGTACGTTAGGATATAACCCGTATTATGACTGATGTTGTTGGATGGACGGAATACGAAGTCGAAAGGAACATCTTGATCCATAGTCGTATTATGAACATACTTCACGGCGGGCTTGCCTTCTTCCAAGACCTTTGACAGAGCAAGGCTCTTATAATATTCGTATGTGTCCTCTGTACTACCATTACCTGGCAACATCACATGACCATTAGAAACAGCAACATTGCCAGAACCTACCGTACAGTCAGCTATGGTGATGTAAGTCTCATCCACAAAGAGCTCCTGTGAGGCTGGAGACAACTGTTGCCACTCCCAATAGCTGATGGGGTCGTTCTGATAATATGTAGCGTCATTGATCAGCAACTTACCATCATTAAGCTTTTCGTGATTACGATAGTTTTTCCAATAAGCATATTTATTGGGTTTGATATCCAACAGTTTCATAGCACCCTGCGAAGCGGCTGTAATGGTCAACGGGATATCCACCGTCTCACTATAAGCATTCGGAGCACCAGTGTAGGCCGAGATATACTGGTCGTAAACGTATATCTGACCCTTGATGTACCAATAGTGGGCAGGGACAGCATCAGTTCCGCTGTATTTACCACTGATATTATAACAGTCGTCAATGATGGTCTGCGTACTATGAACGAAGTTACCTGAGGTTTCCCACTCTACTTCCGTATTACCATACTCGAAGTCCTTTCTGGTAACAGCATCTTTATTCAGCGCTGTCAAAGTGGTATAATTCCTCTTGTGGTATGTCCACGTACGATGCTCGTTCTTTGCATAAACGAAACCGCCACCAACACCTTGCTGCACGTTAATCAGGTCGAGTTCAATAACGCCGGTGATGTAGCCCCAGTCCTTCTCGTACAGGTCGTTGCCCCTACTCTGTTCAGTCGTCAGTTCCAGATAGACACCTGATGCCAGGGCCACCTTGTTATGGCTTCGACCATTATTTCGCTTATTGTCATTTTTGTGAGCCTGCTTCCATCTGAGGTAAGATGCGTTGTCTGTGTCATCGTCTTCTGTAGACATTCCATCACCATAGTTATATGTCGTGGCTTCACTACCTGTTCCTAAGGTAAACGGTTGCTTATAAGTGCTGTTGGTCGTGTTTTCTGTAACACGTACATCGTTGAAATGCTGGTCGCTGGTCAAGCCACCGAGGTAATTCACAATATTGTAAATACCGAAATAATTGCCATGAATGGCTTTGTCGATATCAACAAAACCTTCGTTGAGGATATAATCATCCTTATCTTTGTCTGATGCTCCCTCCCCTGGCACAGCACGTTTTTCCTTATCAGAGGTAATAACAGAGTGTTGCTGGTTGAGCGAGACCTCGCGGACACGGTTAATGGTATAGTTGGTATGGTCCACGATTTCTGGTACACGATCCTGAGCACCCTGCATCACCATACGCGAACCAAACACACCGCAGAAGTCGGCACGCTGGATGGTGTTCATAGGACGACCGGCGTAGATGGTACAAACACCGTTCTCCTTCCAATAATTATGATTAGGTATTCGTTGCCCATCTTTTATCTCTGTCATCTCATCCCCATCATAAACAAATGGAGTACCATCATCATTGGTAAACAGCGCCAAAAGGTCGTCAGCATTCATCACAGAAGGCTTGGTCTTACCATCATCAGTACCCTTGGTATACTCTGTACCTTCCTTATCTCGACAATTCTTGATACAAATATACCTCAACTCATAGTAAGCAGCCTCACGGGCGTCAAGAGCGCGATACTGTTCGATGGTTATCTCACGGTTGTCTGCTATGGTATAATAGTCGGTACCATAGTTGGTAATGTTCAGACCGCGATAACCATCCACAAAGGTTAGGTTACCATCACCATAAAGGCCACCGGTATGGCCCGTACCGACGGTAATCAGGTCGCGATGATAAACATCATGGATAGATGCCGTGGCATTGCCAAACACCGTTGTGGCATTGGCATAGACCTTGGCAGAACCGGACGACGTGTTACCACCGGCAAACACGGCATTATGGATGATAATACCTTTCGTATACAGACTTTCCCATCTTGTCTTGTCACCGTTCTTGTTCAGTAGGGTGTTGAGCGCAGAAGTAGGCACATATTGACCCACTTCATAATCATTATTATCAATATTGACCGCTGTCAAAACCTTACAATGTGGTTCCACCAGCACCTTACAGTCCTCTGTCAGCACAAACTCTTTGTCAGCACCCGTACCTTCCGTCACCCAGTTGGGATCGATGGCAGCTGGCAGCGGACCAGGAGTGTATGCATTATTACTATTTGTATTGTAGTCATAATAGTAACCTTCATATTGGGTTGTATAACGTTCGCCATCTTTGATACCCACATGCAGTTTTCCGTTTGTATCCTCATAGGCACTATATACATAACCGATATCGCCACCACCGAAAACATTGCCATAACCTTTGGTAACACCCTCGGCAGTACCCACTTCACCGCCATAGATGTCAACCTCTGTCTGTCCGAACACGTAACCATCGGAATAGAGCGTACCACCCTCACCTAAGTTATTATAGCCTCGTCCACCACCGAACACATTACGGTGTACATGACCATCATATAGATCTACATCCGTCTTACCCGCCTTATAGATTGCTTCTAGTGTACGTTCAGAGTTATCCTCGCCACTCACGGAAATGCTTCCACGACCGACGGCTGCTATCTCTCCACCACCGAAGAGGGCATTACGCACATGACCGCCATACATCCTGACATTGGCGATGTCAACACTACTGTTGTCGATATATCCACCTCCGAAGATACAGCCACTACCATTCAGACGGTTGGTACCATCACCCTTCCAAGTCTCGTCGTGAAGTTTCTCCAGATAATACCCTATATTGTCGCCAGTACCTTCCGTCAGATAAGCACTCTCGCTGTCCTCTGCCTGAAGATCTGTCAGGTTCTTGAAATAACGGTAACCGATATATCCATTGTTCAAAATAATAGTAGCAGTGCCATAGACAGGGCCACCCTCACCACCGCCATATCCATTACGCTCAATGGCAGGAATACCATCAATAAAGGAAGTACCATCCAGTTTACCAATAACAACATTGGTAGCACCATAGACATCATTAGCATAGGACTCAGAGATATCCCCGACGTGATAGCCTACGCTACCCTTCCATCCACCACCATAGACGTTACGACAAGTACCACCCTCAATATAAGCATTGGCTGTAGCCACGAAGGGTACAGGGGTCTCAGAACTATCATCATCTGCACCAGCCTTATATCTGTTGTTCACAGAGCCGACGGTACCGGCTGCATAAATGTCCTTTGTTACTTTACCGCCAAACAATCCAATGAAGGTGGTACCATAAACGTCACCAGCACCATCGACACCATCCTTGCCGAGACCACCGCCATAGGCATAGGCTCCACTGAGTTCACCATTATACATATAGCCACAAACTTCGGCACCTGTATTTATGCGTACATTGGTGTTATACTTATATTGGGCTAAATCGTTGACAAGTCCGTCGTCAGTATAGTCTTTCTCTAACGCAAGCGGAATGGTCACATTATTTGCCTTAAGCTCAGCGGCAGCCCATTTTGCTGCAGCCTTGGCACTCATCACCTTTCCAAGCTGACCGCCACCATAAACCTCGTAAACACGAGCACCAGACTGATTAGAACCCGTTTTGTCATTCATGTTCACCTCAGTATATTGTGACCAAGTATCCTTACCATAACCGGCACCATAGACGGTAGCGTAAGTATGCTTTGTCGCATCGTTCTGAGGATCTTTATAAGAATAAACAGGAGCATTGATATTCACCTTGCCGTAGAGCGTACGACGATAGTTGTTGTTTCCACCATAGATTCCTGTACGGTAGCCACCTACCAAAGCATTTTCACTACTCCAATTGACATTGGCTTCATAAACATCACAAGCCACATCGTTCTTAACACCATAGGCTCCACCGAAGATGTTCTCAAGTTTGACTGTAGAGCCTACAGGTACATTAACCACCGTGCGACGGGTGATTCCCTCCTCATAGCTACCGCCATATACAGCCTTCAACTGACCACGGGTAAGGTCAATGATGGCAGAGGCCATGTCAACAGTGGCAGCCGCATCAGCTGTCGCCTTTTCTACGCCCATGCCGACACCACCACATTCACCGGCACCGAAGACTTCCAAGCCCTGATAGGTTGCCAAATCTTGTGGAATATCGATGAGTACATAGCTGCGATTCTGCATCAGGTTCTCTTCTTTCTCACCCAAGTAGCCCTGACCGGCACCGTAAATCTGATCCACGGAATTATCTTGGGAATCATCAGGTCGGAAGTTAACAAAGGCGTTATCCAAGAAAGGCTTAGTATAGCCAGAACGAGCTTTGCCAATATTCTTGTCTTCGCCCTCTTCGACGGTGCCGGTAGCACCCTTGGCATAGAAATATTCGCCATAATACGGATCTGTATAGTCATATACACCATAGCAGCCACCGAAGATATTTGCTACACGTCCTTTCTGGTACTCGATGTAGGCAGAGGCATTCAGCACATCGGGATTCGGATTATTTGTGGCATCATAGCCATGCACCTTCTGAAGCGTTTCATTTTCCTCTGTAGTCGGGTCACTATCACGGACACGACTTTGGAAATTGTAGGTACCCAGAATTCTTCCACCCAAGTCGTTACCACCATAAATATGGTCACGAATATAGGGGAAACCATTGACACCAACGTAAGTCTCTGTATGACCAAAGATATCGGCATTACAGCTACCTGCAAAGGAGTTAAAGATACGTCCATTATCCAGGTTAATGGTCGTGTTACCACAAACCGGGGCCAAGAAGCCACCACCATAGATAAACTCTGCCTCAGCCATAAGAGGATTGTCGTTTTTGCTTCGCTTAGTACCTGCTACGGTCGGGTTGTTCAGATTGACTGTAGTGCTGTATTTAGCATCGTAGCCAGAGTACTCCAACTTACCTGTCGTGCTATTGCGTACACCCTTACCGATAGCACCTTTCTCACCACCACCGAATATCTGGAAGGTATAGCCGGCATTCAAATTGATGGTGGTAGAGCCCCATATCTCGGAATCCTCACCATAGCCACCACCAAACACGTTGAGCGCCTTACCCAGCACATCCATACCCTGCTGGTCAAGGATAACACCCGAGTTACGCTTCGTGACGACAAAACTCTCGTGACCATAAAGCACGGCCTCACCGGTCTCGTCATCCGTCTCCACCTCGTCGAAAATATTGTTATCGCCTGTACGGTCGACAAGCGTCGAATTGATGTTAATGATGACATTACCATTCACATGTCCGCTCTCGAAACAGCCTCCGTAGATGTTGCCG
>Ga0247608_10005089_pt1 | contig 14368 bp, 2 predicted proteins | sample 176DNAGHGlowgp2_FD_193490 | JGI IMG/M metagenome (GOLD analysis project Ga0247608, IMG submission 193490) | Sheep rumen microbial communities from Palmerston North, Manawatu-Wanganui, New Zealand - 1766 DNA GHGlow gp2 | ecosystem: Host-associated > Mammals > Digestive system > Stomach > Rumen ...
CCCCAATCCCCAATCCCCAATCCCCAATCCCCAAATTAAGTTAATATCATTTTATAATTATCAAAAAATAGTTTAATAAAAGATTAATATTTTAATAGAAATAATAATTTATATATATTTAATGGAAGCTTCAATTTTTTTTATTATATCATCAAAAAGTTCAATTTATTTTTATAAGGAACTAATTCATTTAAGTAAAAGAGATAATATTGATATTATAGAAGAAGATTTAATTAAAGTAAAAGAAAAAAATATATCTTATATGGAAGTAGAAGGTGTTAATGAATCTTTCAATATTTATCTCTATAAGACAAAAATAAAAATAAAAAATATAAATGAGGAAATATATATTAAATTAGACTTCTTGAATAGAAGTTTAAAATCTGTATATCCCATAAATTTCAAAAGTAAAGAATCTATATATTTTATATATGAAATATTTTATAAAAGTGAAGATATTATTCCCATAGATATAAAAGTTTGGGATAAGAATATTCATAATATTAAGGATTTTCTTAATGATAAATTTAGAATAAATAAAATGAAAAAATTTAAGATTTTTAAAACATATTTAGAAATTCATGAAGCATCAAAATATATTGATAATTTATTAGAAAGTACTCAGAATGAAATTATTAATTCCAAAAAAATAATTGATTATGAATTTCTTCTTACATTTCTTATAACTCTTTTTGATGAAAAAGAAAAATATTCAGATATTCCAAATAACCTTCAATTAATTTTTGAATTAACAATATCTAATTTTATTGACATTGAAAAAATAATAATAAATAACTACAATAATAAAGAATATAACAAAATTATCAAAATATTGGAACAAAAAAAAGATGATTTAAAAGATGAAAACTTACTTTTAAATTTGGATTTAATTATTTTATTATTCTATCAAACAAACAAAAAGGAGGAATTCAAATCATTTTTTGAAAAAGTTAATTATAAAGCTGATGTAGTAAAGTATATGCTAAAACATATTTCAATTTTTAAAAACTATAATAAATCTGAATTGGAAATGATTTATGATAATGCAGATGAAGAAGAAATTGGCTCCATATCATTACTTAGTTCTAACTTGAATGAATTCATTAATTTTATATGCTTGAATATTGAAAAAATAAAAGATGGAAATCTTTATGAGTATATTGATTTTGAAAATTGTCCTCTTCCTAATGGAGAATACAACTATCAAAATATATTGAAATTTATAGAATTAATTATTGATAAAAAAAATATTTATTTTCCATCAAAGCAATTTATAGCTTTGGCGGACAATTTAAATTTAAAAGACTATGATAAATTAATTCAATTAAAGTCAATATTTATAGAATATGAAAAAAATTTTAAAGCAAAAGACATTCTAAAAAAATTAAATGAATCAATTCATTCTACTGGTAAAAAATTTATAGAAGAAAATAAATTAGATAATTTAAAAATTATTAGTTTTATTCAAGAAGATGCAATAATTTATTATGATTCATATAAAAAAGATGAAAATTATTCTCGCTTAATAGAGCATATTGATTTAGATAAAATAAATAAGCAATTTATCAATAGGTTTAAATACTATGGTAAAGATAAATATGATTATAAGAAGTTAATGGAAAGAAATTATAATTTATTTATTAATTCAATAATTAAAAATGTAAAATCTTTTAAACATTTAAAAATATTATACGAAATGTTCGATTTAGATGAAAAACCAAACAGAGAAATTATATTAGGAATAATTAATTTTTTGAATACAAAAGGATTAAATAATAATTTATCATTGGAAGAATTAAGTAACATTTTAGGAAAATTATTTGTATATGTTCAATTAATTGATGAAAAAAAAGAAAATATAAATAAATTAATAAAAGGATTAAAATTTAATTTTAATATTAAAGATATAAATGAAATTTTTATTAATATTTTAAATAATAATAATGAATTTAAATTAAATAAAGATGTCATAGATATATTAATCAAATCCATTAATAATAATACTGGCACTTTAACAAATGAAGGAATTATTACAATTTTAAATAATTTTACAAATACAGATATTCAAATTCATTTTTTACAAAAGCAAAGAGAAAGAAATATTACAAAAGAGGAACTTTATAGCATAAAAATATCAGATAACTTAAAATTTATTTTTGATTTAATTAAATGTGGATTTTTCAATGAAAAATTTAATAAAGTTTCTTTTATTAAAAATACAAGTGATTTTATGAAGAATCAATTAAATAATTTAAAAGAATTTAATTTTTCAATGGAGCAATTAACAATTATGAAAGAATTAAATAATGAAACAAAAGAGAATAATTTAAAGAATAGATTAAACATAATATCACTAGGAGATAAATCTATTGCCGATAATTTATACCTTTCATTAACAGAAAAAATTAATTTATGTTATAAAATCTTTGAACAAATAAAAGAAATAATTAATATTTTTTCAAATTATTATCCCAGAGAAGAAGAAGAAACTATTATTGAATTGCAAAAAACAGAAAAATATATAAAAGAAAATCCAATCAATAGATTTCCTGGAAAAAACAATATTATTCCCCAATTTGACAGCAAATTGAAAAAAGCAGATGAAATAAATAAATTAAAAGACTCCAAAATATTTATTGAAATATTTAATAAAAATAAATCAAATGATAAAAAGGATTCTTTAATCCTAACTGAAACAAAAAAAGAATTTAATGATTTAAAATATTTATTCGATCTGGAAACTGAGGATAATGTAGATTTAAAATTTTTAGAAGAAATAATGAAAAAAATAGATATTAAAGAAATAACTAAAGAATTTAAACTTTTAATGAAAATTCATGAAATAAATCAGAATAAAAACAAAGATATTTTTCAAAAATTAATACTCCTTAAAAATAAATTTAAAAATTTAAAAATAATACATAATATAATTTTACTTTTAAAAGATTTTAATTTAAAAAAGCAAGAAATTAAAAAGAAATTAGAAGAAATAAAAATTATGTTAGAAGAAAATCCATCTCTCAAAAAATTAATTGAAATAGATATTATTTTACAAGATTTAGATTTGGATATTTTGAATTCAAATGAAAATCAAAAATATATAACAATCTTAAATAAAATTTATGAGAATCCTGAATTAATTAATTTTGTTAAAGATAAATCAATTAGTGACATTCATCAAATGGGAGAATTTATAGATGATTCAGAAGATGTTTATATAACAATATCTGATATTACAACTTTAGAATCATGCAAAAAATTTTTAGAAGAATTAAATAAATTCTCTGATTCTGAAAAAATATTTTTAAATAATTTCATAAAAATATCTAGTCAAAAAAAATATAAAGATATAGCCATTAAATTTGATAATTCCCATTCAAAATATAATGATTTTCATGAATTATATACTCATCATTTAAACCCAAATGAATTAAACAAACAACATATTAAATCAATTTATGAAAAAAGTGCTTTTTATATTAAACATTCATATCCTTTATATGAATGCAATGTTAAATATAAGATTAACAAAAAGAACTATACAAATGATTTTGATACAATATTAGATTTAAGAGATGTTGCTTTATTGAGAAAAAAAGATCAAAGAGAAGAGTCCTATTTTGAAATTTGTGAGAAATTTACAAATATTGTAAATGAAATTCAAGAAATTTTAGATATACTAAATATAATTTCTTCAAAAGGATATTATGAAAAATTAACATTTAATTTTGAAGTTATAGATGGAGATTGCTTCCTTATAAATGATAATAATAAAAGATATTATTTGAAGAATGAGATTTCAAAATTAAAAGAAATAAGAAAAGAGCAAGAATTTATTGTTAAAGAAATATATACATACAACCCAATAACCAGATTGATATATGGAAAGCAATTTGAATTTATATATAATTATTTAATGTCAAATATGAATGAGGAAAATAAAATAAATAATATATTAAAATATGCTACAAATAATTCGAATAAAAAAGATAATATAAATATAGAAAAATCTAAAGAAGATAAGCTTAAAGGTATGTTTGAAAATGTAAATATATATTTAAAAAATTTATATAAAATAAATTCAATAGATTCAAAAAATATATATACAAACTCATTTTTAATTGATAAAAAGAAAAAGGGAATATATAGTTATTCATGCTCATCAGGAGAAATTGAAAAAAATGTAATTAAATGCTCATTAGATTTAACAGGAAATTTTCCAATAGCTCAAACTGTTTTGTATTGCAATAATACTACTTCAGAAGAAGAAATAACTTCCTTTATATATAGAAGTATTAAATGTGAATTAAATGTTTTATTTATTTTAATTAAACCTGAAATATTAGATATTGAAAAAAAAAATTTATTAATTCAACTTCTAAAAGACCTTTATTCTGAAGATCAGCTACAAATGAATTCGCTTCTTCTTTTTGTTTATTCTAAAGAAAACAAAACAAAAGAAGTTATTACAGAAATTGAAAAATTACCAGAGCATAAATATTTTAATTATGAAAACAAAAATAATAGATACGAAAATAAAAAGTTTCCAGAAGTTGAAATATATTCAAGCCAATATTCAGGGTTAGGAAAGTCTACATTAATTAAAAATAGCTTTCTTAAATCATATTCCACTTATGAATATATCTATTTTCCTATAGGAGGAGATATAAATAGAAATGAAATCATTAATCGATTATTATTATTAAGTAATAGAAAAATTGCTTTACATTTAGATTTAAATGAGCCAAATAATATTGAACTAATTAAAGAATTTCTTTTTACATTTTTAATATTAAAATTCTTTTCACAAAAAGAAAATATTTTTTTTTATGGTGAAGAAATTAAAATTAAAATTGAAATTCCAAATAGTTTTATGAATTTGCTTGATGTATTTCCAATTCTTAATTATTTTAAAATAATCAATATAAATCAAAAGGAAATGCCAGAATTAATTGTTTCTAAAGATATCACTTCGAATATTCAAATTGTTTGCAATTATTTAAAATATATTAATAAAATAGATTTAAAAGATATTTACTTTGAAGGTATAAGTATTAATAAATATCCTAATTGTATAGTAGCCACTCCATTGAGTCAAAATGAATGTTCTAATCTTATATTTAAAAATATAAATATTAAAAATCCAAATTTTTATCAAATAAATTCTTTTATTAATTTGATTAGTGAACAATTAAGACTGTTTACAAATTCTTACTACTTAAATACAAATTTAATAAATGAAATAAAACAAAAAAAAAAAAATATAGATAATATTAGATTTTTCTTTGTTTATTCATTAACATTAATAACAAAGCATTTTATTACAAGTTCATATGACAATATTTTGAAAGGACAGGAAATAACACATTATCAACAAAAAGGAAAAATTGATTTAGAAAAAGCAAGAGAGGAATCAGCCCAAATTTTAGTTAAAAAAATACCTTTTTCAATTAAAAGCATAAAGCCTAGCATGATTTTTATCAATGAGGATGGTCAATCAATTTCAGAAATAGTAACATGCGAAGAAAATAGTGATGAATATAAAATTTTAAAGGCAATATATAATTCAGACTTAGAAGATGAAAGAAGAGAAATTCTGAAATATTCAAAATTAACATCAAAGGAATTTATCTGAAGTTAAAAAAGTTTTAGATTTAAGGAATCCTATAGATGAGAATGATAATTCAGCTCCAAAAACAGGAAAAGGGAAAAAATTGAGAACTTTGGAAAATATTGTTGAATCATATGTTTTCACAGGAGATAATTTCATTAAGTTGATTCTAATTTCTTTAAGACTAAGAACTAATATTCCTATTATTATGATGGGAGAAACTGGATGTGGCAAGACATCTTTAATAAGGATAATTGCAGAATTAAAAGATATAAAAATGTATATACTTAATATTCATGCTGGAATTGAAGATAAAGATATAAAAGAATTTTTAGAAAAAAATAATTTATTTGAAAGAAATAAAGATGAAAATAATGAAATTGTTTGGGTATTTTTAGATGAAATAAATACTTGCAACTCTTTAACTTTAATCACAGAAATTATGATGAAAAATTCTTGTGAAGGAGAAAAAATAAGGCAAAATGTTAAATTTATTGCAGCTTGTAATCCATATCGTTTATATTTAAAAGATAATGAAAAAGAAATAATTGGATTATATGATGAGAGTAAACATTCTAAAAGAAAGCTTGTCTATAATGTTAATCCATTACCAATCCCACTTTTGAATTTTGTTTTTGATTTTGGAAATCCTAATCAAGAAGATATTAAAAGATATATTTCCAATATGCTTGAACAAATTTTAAAAAAAATAATTAAAGATAATATAACTAAAGAACAAATTAAAGGAATTGCTGAAAAAGCTATTTTTGATTCACAAGATTTTATTAAAAATAATTTTGAAATTTCTTCTGTGAGTTTAAGAGAAGTGAGAAGATGGGGAATTCTTTTTGAATGGTTCTATGATTTATTAAAAAATCCATTTTTTAAAAAATTTGAATATTCAAATGATAAAATTGGTTTTTATTCATTAAATCTAAGTATTTATCTTTGCTATTATATAAGAATTTTTGATAAAAAAATAAGGAAAGAATTTTGCGAATTAATGAAAGAATCTTTTGGAAAAAATTTTGATTTTGAAGATTTCCCAAAGCAAATACAAAATATAATTGCAGATTCAGTAGATCTAGAAAAAGGAATTGCAAAAAATAGAGCTTTGCTAGAAAATTTATTTTCTATATTTGTTTGCTTAAATACTAAAATTCCTTTATTTATTATTGGAAAACCTGGAAGTAGTAAATCATTAAGTGCTCAATTAATTTTTAAATGTATGAATGGTAAAGATTCTTTTAATGATTTTTTTCAACATTTTCCAAAAGTATATACAAAATCTTATCAAGGTTCTTTGACTAGTAATTCCAAAGGTGTTTTAAAAATATTTCAAAAAGCAAGAAAATCTTTAGAAGATAAAAAATTGCAAAATGAAATTATATCTTCAATTTATTTTGATGAAATGGGTCTGGCAGAAATCTCAAAAAATAATCCTTTAAAAGTAATTCATTCTCAATTAGAGTATGATGAAAATAAAGAAAAAGTTTCCTTTATTGGAATATCCAATTGGCCTTTAGATGCATCAAAAATGAATAGAGGAATACATCTTTCTATCACAGAGCCAGATGAAGAAGATTTGATATTCACAGCTTTAAAAATTGCAGAATCTTATGATATAAAATTAGTTCAAGATTATAAAAATTATTTTACTTATTTAGCTCAAGCATATTTTGAATATAAAGAATTATTAAAAGATAAATCTTATGAATTTGAATCCCAAAATAATAAAAATATCAGAGAATCCAATGGAGTTAAGGACAATAAAAATATCAGAGAATTTCATGGAAGTAGGGATTTTTATCATTTAATCAAAACAGCCTCAAAATTATTAATACATAGCGAATTTTCAAAGGAAAAATATGAAATAGAAAATATTATGAATGAAAGTATTGAAAGAAATTTCGGTGGATTAGAAAATTCAATTAAAATATTCAAAAAAATTTTCAAAAAATATGTTCCAAATATTAATGATATAAATGAATATAATGTAATGAATTGTTTAAGAGATAATATTAAAGATTCAACTAGTAGATATCTATTAATTATAACTAAAAGTTCAATAAGCCACTTTTTGGTTACTTTAATTTTAGATGAATTAAAAAAAAATCATATTTTTTATTATGGAAGCAATTTTGAAGATGACAATATAAAGGGTTATTATAGTGCCAAAGTTTTAAATAAAATCCAAATATCAATGAGTAAAGACAATGTAATGATATTAAAAAATTTAACAAGTATGTATCCTTCTCTATATGATTTATTCAATCAAAATTTTAAAAAAATTGGAAACAGCAATTATGCTAGAATAGCTTTAGGAGATTCTAATACTCAAAATTATTTTGTAGATGAAAATTTTAGATGCATTGTTTTACTAGACAAAAATGAAATTGATGAACAAGATCCTCCATTTATAAATAGATTTGAAAAGCATATAATTACTTTTGAATATTTATTAAATGATAATCAAGTTAAAATGTCTAAACAAATTAATCAAATATTTACAAGTTTGATTGAGAAAAATAATAAAGAATTAAAAATAGATTTAAAATCTCAATTATTAAATTGTGACTTAGAAGAAATTCAAGGGCTATTTTATCAAATATTTGAATTATTTAAAAAAAAAAAAAGTATTAATGATTATTTTTCTGAAGAAGAAGAAATTAAATTAGAAGAAATTATATTAGAAGAAAATGAAATCACTACTTCAACCACTCAAAAGAAAGAAAATATAATTAATTATGCTAGTTCAAATTTGAATATATATAAAGAAAAAATATTAAAAAAAATAATTCCAACTTTTTCACAGGATTTAATATATTATTCAAAAAATTCAAATTTTGCTCAAAAATATAAAGAAGAATTTCAGATTATAACAGATATTTATTTTAAGGATCAATATGAACATCAAAATTTAAATTCTTATTTAGAAAGAATAGATTTCAATAAACATATTATATATACTTTTTCAAATATTTTAGATTCAATATTTAAACAAAATTATTCTGTTAAAAACAAAAAATTTAATAATTTTGATAAAAAGAAAACAAAGAATATTTTCGTGGAGCAAATTAATTCTGAACGTGAAGCTGATGAAAGAATTTTAGATTTTTATACGAATGATAATTATAATCTTTGCATTTTTCATTATGATATTGATGATTGCATTCATCTAAATCATATTAATTATTTAATTGAAGGAAATGAAAATAATTTAAAAGATATTATTAATATAGATTCAAAAGTAATATTATTTATAATTCATTTAAAAAGGAAAAAGAATTATAATAATATAAATGAAGAAGATATTCAAGTTCATAATGAATATTTAATTTCACATTTAACTAATTGGAAACAATTTTTTATTGATAATTTAAGTGGAAAAGAAATAAAAAATAAAGAAGTTTTTGATTCTTCAAATATTGATTTATTTAATAATAAAGATCTAATAGATTTAGGAGAGGAATTTATAAAGGATTTATATCATTCATTTACACATATTTCTTATAATATTAAAATAAATTTCAGCAATTTTGAAAATGATGAATATATACAAAAAGTTGTTGACTTAATAAATAATGATACTAAATTGACTAAATTGATTCAAAAATTAATTAAGAATAAAATTGAAAAAATAAAAGATAATATGACAATGAAAATTTTTACTGAATATAATTTCGAAGATAATGATGTAGATTTTATATCTGTATTAATTAAATATATGAAATCAATATATAGCCAAAAGCTTATAGATATATTAATTCATCTAGAAAATAATAATATATTATCAACTAAATTAGATTCAGAATTTAGAAATGATTTTTTCGATAATATTTATGAAGAATTAATTAATAAATTAGATTTATCATATGAAAATTATGCCTCTTTTTCTCAATCGGTAAAAATAGACTTGATTTTGGGTATTTCTTACCCTTTTATAATTCCCATTTTAAAGGAAATTAATAATTATTTAAATTCATCATTAATACAAAATTACTTAGAGAATGAAGATAATTATAGAATTGAAGTTGAAGAAATTAATAATTATTTTGATGAAAAAAATACTCTTGAAAATAACTTAGCAAAAGAATTTGAAAAAAAATATTTTGGAAAAATTTTCAATGGAAATGAATTAAATATAGATAAACAAAAATTTGGAGAAATATTATTTAAAGATTATATTATATATTATTTATCGAAATCTAATTATAAATTTTCTAACAAAAAGATTTTGGATTTTTTCAAAAGTTTATTTGAATTATTTATAAAGAGAGAAGAAAAAGGTAATAAAAATATTGAAGAAGAACAAAAAGAAGATATATATATATCATTTTCAATTGAAAATATATCAAAATTTGTCCTTTATATAGAATCATATAAAACTTATATATATCCTTTATGTGAGTTTATTTGTTCAATTGATTTAAATGTTAATAATTTTATCGAAGATTTTATATTAAAAATTTCTTTAAATCAATTTAAAATTAAAAATAAAAATTTATCATATATTAATGGAATATTTTTTAATATATTTGAATCTGCTATATATTGTATTCTTAATATTAACAAAGATTTTAAAGATTTTACTGATGATAATTTTGAAATATTTTTAAATCATATAAAATTATTTTCTAATATTTTAATAAAAGCAAATATTGAATTACGTTTGACTTTAAAACAATTTTTATATTTATTAGATTTCATTCAAGTAAAAGAAATTTTTGGTAAAAATGGAATTCAATTAAAAGAAAATATGCAAACTTATTTTAATTATTTACAAAAAGAAAATGAATTTTATTTAATTCCAGATTATTTGAATTTTAAAATAGAAAATAAAAATGAGGATATTATTAATGATGAGTTTACATTTTTAAAAAATAAATTAAATAATTTAAAAGAATATCCTGATTTAATAGCAAAATTATTAAATAATAAAATAAAAATTTCAAAAGATGAGGAATATAGATTGAAATTGTTAAATATTTCATTTTCAAATAATTTGTTTATTATAAAAACAAAAAATATTTTTGAAATTATTTTCAAAAAATTTAAACTTTGTCCTGTAAATAAAAATAAAATTAAAGAGCAAAAAATACAAGAAGATGATGAAGAAGAAGAAGAAGAAGAAGATTATGGTGAGGATGGAACTGGTGAAATTTTTCTTTCACAATTGGAAGAAGAACAAGATAATATAATTATAAAATTTTTAAATGAAACTAAAAATTTATGCCTAGATGAAATTCTTTTATCTTTATTTGATGGAAAATTCACATTATTTTTCGAAAATAAAAAGAAGACAGAAGATTTGATTTTAAATCAATCATTTGATATTTTTAAAAAATGTGTGAATTATATTGAAAATAAAAATTATAAAATGTCTAATAATAATAAATTGGGATTTTTGTATTGTATTTCATATATTAAGTATTATTGTTATCATTTTGCTAAAATTGTTTTTAATGAAGAATATCAAAATGCAAATAAAAATGATATTTATGCATTTTTAAATCTTCCAAGTAATTTTAGAAAAGTTATTAAGATATACATTCTTAAAGTATTAAATTTAATAATATTAAAAAATTATAATAATTTTTTGGATTTAATAGAAGAAAAACAAATATTTTTTAATGATTTCGATTTTAATGAAAAAGTTCCTTGTTCATTGAATTTTTTATTTATTCAAAATGAAAATTTTGATTTCTATGAAGATATAAAAAAGCAATATTCTTTATGCAAAATGTTAAATTATAAAAAAACAAAAGAAATATTAGAATTATTAAATAAAAACAATTTTATTGTTTTTTATGATTTATTAATAAATGAAGAAATCTCAAATTTGAGTTCAAATTTTAAACAATATTTATATGATAAATTATCTCATTTTATGTTAGATATTTTAAATAAATTGAATTTAGGAGATATTACAAATAGAATTCTCTCTTTATTTTATGATATAAATTCATTCAAATTTAAAATTTTACCATGCATTGATAAAATTTCTTTAATAGATTATGAAATTTTATTATATTCCCATAAATTTGCAGTTATATCTTCAATGTCTAATAATAATTCAATTTATTGGCAGATTATTTCTCCTAAAATTTTAAATAATATCAAAAAAATATACCTTCCAGGAGGAGAACCCAATGATTCTTTAAAAATTAAATCAGGAGAGCAAATAAAAAAATATTTCGAGAATGGAAATACTGAAGCTGTATATATGTGTAGTTGTAATTATTTTTATACAATTGGCAATTGTGGAAAACCGATGGAAACATTTAAATGTAAAGTATGTGGTCAACAAATAGGGGGCAATAATCATATTATGGTCAAGAGACCAGGACATGTTAGAATAGTGACAAAGGTAAACCAAAATGATGGAACTGAGAAATCATTAAATCAATTAATGAAAGAGGTAGAAGAAGAGAAGAATATTCATTTTAAAGGATTCAAAAATGTTAAATATGAATTTTTCTGCCAACAGAATAAAAATGTCAGGAATATGAATGACATTACTTATAGAATATTAAGTTTTATATTATATTCTTGTATTTATTATAGTGAGAAATTAGGATTTATAAAGAGCGATGATTTGAAATTATTTTATTTTACTGATGGAAATGAAAAGAATAATAATATTTTATTTATACTAAAAAATATATGGAAAATATTAATCGAAGAATTAGTGAAAAAAGAAATAAATAATATTCAATGCTTTTTAAATATGATCATTCCTGAATTTTCTAAAATAATAATTTCAAACCAGAAATCAATGAATAATCCTAAAGAGAGAGATGAATTTGAAATTTTATGCAATAAAGTTGTTGAAAATGCAATTTTAAATTATAAAAATTATTATCCAATTTATATAAATAATAATAAGAAAGTATTAGAAATTCAAGATACTACTATAAAATCTATATTACAAGAAACATCAAACATAAAAAATTTATCTGAAGAAGATTTTCCTTTGATTAATTATTTTTATGTAGCAAATTATCCTGATTATAATTTATTTATAGATCAATTTAGTATGATTCCAAATACTTTTAACAGATATCCAGTCTTAACAAATTATTTAAATGCTAGACATGATGAGTCATTTGAATTATTAGATAATTTTAATTTTATAAATCCATTTGTAAATTATACTTTAGATAAGTACTCAAATAAAATTTCAAGGGAAGAAGCAAAAAAAATAATCATAAAAAATGAATTAGATCAAGATAATGAAATGAAAAAGTTATTTAATAATTTCAGCAAAGGTTGGAATAATATTTACAAAAAATTATCAAATTATGATTGCCATGGAAAATTACCAGAAAAAAAAATAACTGAAAAGGATTGTTTAGCATTTTGTTTAAATGATAATTTAGAAGATAATTATGGAAAATATATTGCAACTGCATATAAAGATTTTATTACATATCAAAATAATTTTTTAAAACCTTTAATTGAAAATAACGGAAATAATGAATATTTATACCCATATTCATTAGTAATTAAAAAAGAAATTATTTCTCAGAGAGCAACTAGAAAAGAATTAGTATCTTTAGATATAAGTAATGATATTTATAATTCTTTTGATGATTTAATTTATGCTTTTTCATATAGAAATTGTTTCAAAGACAATGGTGATGTATATCACTTAAATTATAAAGAAAATAAATTTGATTTTCAAAATATTGAAATTGAACTTTCAAAAATTCTTCTTCCAGAAAAAAGGTTATTTTCAAATGAACAAAATCAAGATTTTATTACATATGCTTTTGAAGGATTTAATCAAAATGAATGTATTATTTTAGATTTCAAAGAAAAAATCAATGAAGTTAAATTATTATCTAATGAAGAAAAAACTATATTTTCAAATATTGTAGAAGGAATAGATTATAAACTTATTTTATTTAATTTGCAAACATTATTTTTATTTTTCACTAAGAAGAGAAATATTATTGGAAATGAAAAATTAATTGAAGAAATTAAAAATTTACCAAAGAAAATTATTAAATTAGACGAAGAATTCATTAATATTTTCAAAAATCCTCAATTAAAAATTAATTTAAATCAATTAATTGATTGTTATGAATATATAGAATTTTTAAATTACGATAAAATTTTGGATAATATTTCTAAAAATATTAATACTAAATTAGATGATATCCAAATAGATAAATTAAATAAATATTTTGAATCAAAGGAAAATTATCTAATATCTAAAAAAGATTTGGGAAATGCAGTAAGAAAGTTTATATCAAGATTTTTAGTAGGAGAAAGATTTAAAAATATTGAATGGAATATTTTTATTTTTTTAAAAGAAAAAAGCGAATTATGGAATGAAAAAATCAAATCTAAAGAAAATGAAGAGCAATTCAATAAAGAAATAGAAAAATTAGATTCAATTAATATTTTAATTAAGCAATCTATTGATTTTTATGAAAAACTAGGAGGAGAAAGAGCAGAAGAAGTGAAAATTAACAAAAATGAAAAAAATACTCAAAAAAAAGATAAAAAGAAAAAGAAAAAAGGAAAAAAAGATTTGGATTACTAATATCTCTTTTGATAATATATAATTTTTAATTTAAAAAAAAACTTTTTATAAATAATTTATAATTCTAAATTTAATATTAATAAAAAATTATAATTAAATTTGTTTAATTTTATTAATTAATTCCTAAAACATATTGGGGATTGGGGATTGGGGATTGGGGATTGGGGATTGGGGATTGGGGATTGGGGAGTGGGCCCAATCTC
>Ga0247608_10005092_pt1 | contig 14364 bp, 8 predicted proteins | sample 176DNAGHGlowgp2_FD_193490 | JGI IMG/M metagenome (GOLD analysis project Ga0247608, IMG submission 193490) | Sheep rumen microbial communities from Palmerston North, Manawatu-Wanganui, New Zealand - 1766 DNA GHGlow gp2 | ecosystem: Host-associated > Mammals > Digestive system > Stomach > Rumen ...
AGCACTCAAGGAATTATGCAGGAATTGCGGCAATTACGGCATCAAGTACGTGACCGTATATGCTTTCTCCACTGAGAATTGGTCAAGACCTCAGGATGAGATCGATAACCTGATGAAGCTCTTTGTGGAGTTCTTTGGCAAGTATGACAAGGAACTCGAGAAGGAAGGCATCAGGGTCAGGTTTACGGGTGACATCGGCGGCATGCCGGATGATATCAGGAAGATCTGCAAGGAAGCGGAAGAGAATTCCGTTAACAGAGACAAGATGCAGCTCATAGTTGCACTTAATTACGGCGGCAGGAGAGAGATCGTCAATGCCGCGAGGAAGATAGCCGGTAAGCTCAAGAACGGTGAGATCACTGAAGAAGACATTACCGAGCAGATGATTTCAGACAACATGTATCTTCCTGATGTTCCGGACCCTGATCTCATAATCAGACCGAGCGGAGAGATGAGGATATCGAATTTCCTTCTGTGGGAATGCGCTTATTCCGAGCTCTGGGTGTCTGACTGCCTGTGGCCTGACTTCGGTTTTGATGAACTGACTTCGGCTATCGAGGCCTATACAAAAAGAGACCGCAGGTTCGGTGGTCTTAGCGCGGAGGATAAGAAATGAAGCAGAGAGTAATAACAGGTTTTTTCTTTACGATCGGAGTACTTCTCTTTATCGTTCCTTCGCTCTGGTGGCCTGTCATATCCGTAGCGTTTTCGGTTATAGTCGGCGGAGTTGCCATCTATGAGCTTTATAAGGCATTTGCGGCCGGCGACATGCATCCGAGCCTTCCTCTGATGATAACCGGCGGAGTAATAGCGCCAATACTTGCAGTGGCGGCTTATTTCCTCAAGTGGGACATAACAGTGGCGCTTGCCCTGTATATCCTGATCACAGGTCTGTTCTGTCTTGCTTCTGCTGTCATTCCCTCGATAATCCATAAGGAAGGCGAGGGACATTTAAGGGACGGTGTTATCACGGCATCTTCCATCCTGTACTGTACTTTCCCGCTGTTCTGTCTCATGACGGGCATGCTCCTTGTGAAGAACGGCTGGTATTACATGGTATGCGGTCTCTTTGCATCCTGGGTATCTGACGTATTTGCTTATTTTACCGGCGTTACGATCGGTAAGCATAAGATCGTTCCCCACATTTCCCCTAAGAAGACATGGGAAGGCTGCATCGGCGGAGCAGTCGGATGTGCTGTAGTAGTAATGCTCTATTTTGATCTTGTCGTCTACAAGATAGACGGCCTCACGGTCAACATGATACTTTTCTCGGTGATCACTTTCATATTGGGATTTTTGATCTCCGTAATGTCACAGATCGGTGACTGGCTTGCTTCCCTCATCAAGAGGAGGGTAGGGATCAAGGATTATGGCAAGATCTTTCCCGGACACGGCGGAATGCTCGACAGATTCGACAGTTCTTTCTTCACTCTGCCGTTAGGTCTTCTGATCGCGGTCTTTGCCTTACTTTTCTTCTGATAAATTTCGCTAAATAAGTATATAATACTTCTATGCGCAAATTATCGGTATTAGGTTCAACAGGTTCAATAGGCACGCAGACTCTTGAAGTCGCGAGGAGGAATAAGGATGATCTCAGGATAGCAGCACTGTCCTGCGGGTCTGATATAGACACGCTCCTCGGACAGATAATTGAGTTTGATCCTGAAGTTGTAAGTGTCGCTGACCCTGACAGGGCAGATGAACTGAGGAACAGACTTAAGACTTCATATCCTTCGGTCAGGACCGAAGTGCTTCAGGGAAGGGAAGGCAACATCGCATGCGCCACTCTCCCTTCCTGTGATACCGTTGTCGGCGCCATGGTCGGCATTAAGGGGTTGGAACCCGTATATGAGGGCATTATGGCCGGCAAGGACATAGCGCTCGCCAATAAGGAGACATTAGTTACCGCAGGTGACATCATCATGCCTAAGGTAACGATCATGGAGGACGGGTCCAAAAGGCCAATGCTCCTGCCTGTGGACAGTGAACACTGTGCGATCTGGCAGTGCCTGTGGGGTGAGAAGAGGACGAACCTGGACAGGATACTCATAACGGCATCCGGCGGTCCCTTCAGAGGATGGACCCGTAAGGATCTTGAGAATGTTACCGTCGAACAGGCCCTGGCGCATCCTACGTGGAAGATGGGCGGCAAGATCACGATCGATTCCGCCACTATGATGAACAAGGGCCTTGAGGTCATAGAGGCCTCGCATCTGTTCGGCCTCTCACCCGATAAGATCGATGTCGTTGTCCATCCACAGAGCGTCATTCATTCGATGATCAGGATGAAGGATGGTTCTGTACTAGCCCAGATGGGAAGACCTTCGATGATCCTTCCCATCATGGTAGCTCTGTATTATCCGGACAGGGGAGATGATCTGGTTGAAGATTTCGATCCGTTTGCACCCGGGATGAACGAGCTTACTTTCGACAGGTGTGATACTGAAGTATTCGGACTTCTCGATGTCTCATACGAGGCGGGGAAGAAGGGCGGATTCCTGCCGACGGTGATGAACGGTGCAAACGAGGTGGCAGTTGCTTCTTTCCTCGGAGGGAAGATCGGGTTTACCGGTATCGAGAGGACAGTTAAAACGGTCATGGACAAGATGAGCGGCGTAACGGGAAAGCTTACGATAGAGAGCATCCTTGAGTGCGACAGTCAGGCGCGCAGCTATGCGCGTGAAGCGATAGAGGGAGAATGAGATGGGAAGTTTAAGCATTTGGAGCATCATTGCGGTGATCATAATACTCGGCGTGCTCGTGACCATTCACGAGCTTGGGCATTATTGGACGGCAAGGCTCCTCAGGATCAAGGCTTATGAAGTATCGATCTTCGTCGGTCCAAAGCTCCTTCACTGGAGGCATAAGGACTGTGACTTCTCCATAAGATGCATCCCTTTCGGCGCATACGTAAGGTTTACCGACATCGATGAGAAGGGTAATGTTGTCGAGAGCGACGATCCCGGTCTCCTGATAAACCAGCCCAGATGGAAGAGGCTTCTTGTTGCCCTTGCAGGTCCGTTCATGAACATAGTCCTGGGCGTCCTCATACTTACCGTGCTCTATACATGCACGCCGTTCAACTCGCTTGATGTTGCAGGCGCACAGGATGGTTCCCAGTTTGCAGCTGTTCAGGTGGAGCGCGGTGACACGGTAGTCGCAGTTAACGGCAATCCCGTATTCACATATATCGATTATTACTATGAGGTCGATACTGCTTCAAGAGATACTGACCCTGTCACTCTCACCGTAAAGTCTGCTTCGACGGGTGAGAAATATGATGTCGTTCTGACTCCCCAGCTCGATGAGAGACCGATGATCGGCATCTCTGCGAGCGATGATACTTCGAATAAGTACAGCGGATGGGAGATCTTTGACGTAAACGAATCGCAGAACAACGGCAATCCCGTCCTGAAGGTCGGTGATTATCTGACCAAGGTCAACGGCAAGTCTGTTGCTGACAGCGATTTCAGGGATTTCCTCGGTCAGCAGACGGAAGGCGATACGCTTAAACTTGAGTTTGTGCGCAACGGCGTTCCGATGGAAGCGGACTGCGCATATACGACCATGGTCTATTCCAACCCGAGGGGAGTCGTATTCTTCAGTTACGAGGTTGCAGACTTGACCGGATTCTTCAAGGCGTTCTCATATGCCGCAAGGATGCCGGTGAGCATAGTCAACGTTAGCGTAAAAGCGATAGGCGACGTATTCGAGGGACGTGAGAAAGTATATAATATGGTCTCCGGTCCCGTCGGCGTTACAACGGTCGTCTCTGATGTTGTTGACGATGTGGATGATTCAGTAGGAGAGAAGATCTATTTCCTGACGATGCTAAGCTCGATCATCTCGATCGGCCTGGCATTCACGAACCTTCTGCCGATCCCCGGCCTTGACGGCGTCCAGATCATCCTCATAATCGTCGAAATGGTCATGGGAAGACCCTTATCAAAACGTGCGGAGGGAGTGCTCAACGCCATTGGCTTTGTCCTGCTGCTGGCACTCGTTATCTTCGCATTTGCTTCGGATATCATCAGGATAATCGTAGGCAGATGACCATAATGGCCATTCTGTACCAAAAATAGTCCATAGCTTTTGCTATCATTATCTGTACATACATCTTGGAGGGAATTATGACAAGGCAGGTTTGTTGCGGCGGTATTACTATCGGGGGAGGAGCTCCCGTCAGGATACAGTCGATGAATAATACTAAGACAGCTGATATCAAGGCCACACTTGACCAGATATATAAGCTTAAGGACTGCGGATGTGATATCACGAGAGTCGCTGTTCCTGACATGGAAGCAGCCGCGGCCATTAAGGAGATCGTGAAGGCTTCTCCGCTGCCTGTAGTCGCGGATATACATTTCGATTACCGCCTTGCCATAGAAGCCTGCAGGAACGGTGCCTCCAAGATCAGGATCAATCCCGGCAACATCGGCGGCTCTGACAGGGTTAAGGAAGTAGTTGCAGTCTGCAAGGAACGTGGGATACCTATTAGGGTCGGGGTCAATTCAGGTTCATGCGAGAGGGAACTCGTGGATAAATACGGCGGTGTGTGCGCCGAAGCACTCTGCGAGAGCGCCGGCAAGTCGGTAAGGCTCCTTGAAGACTTCGGTTTTGAAGACATAGTAGTGAGTATCAAGTCATCGAGCGCGAAGCTTACGATCGATACATACAGGACATTGTCAAGCCAGTTTGACTATCCGCTCCACGTCGGTGTTACTGAAGCCGGAACGATGAGAGAAGGTATCGTCAAGTCGGCCGTAGGTATCGGAGCGCTGCTGGCGGAAGGAATAGGTGACACGATCAGGGTATCACTTACTGATGATCCCACGGAAGAAGTCTATGCTGCCATATCGATACTTAAGGCTTTAGGCTTAAAGCACGGGGGCATAGATTTTGTATCCTGTCCGACCTGCGGAAGGACACAGGTCCCCCTGATCGAACTGGCGAACAAAGTCGAACAGAAGATCAGGAGTTTCCCGTACGATATCAAGGTAGCGGTCATGGGATGCCCTGTTAACGGTCCGGGAGAAGCGAAGGAAGCTGACATCGGTCTGGCGGGAGGAAGGGGAGAATTCCTCCTGTTCAGGAAGGGTCAGATAATCAGGAAGATTTCCGCTGAAGATACTGATGCGGCAGTTGATGAGTTTGTTGATGAGGTAATCAGAGTTGGAGAAGAGAGTAAGACTAATTGATTTTTTTGATTATCCTGAAGAACTGTTTGACGGTATTTCTGAACTGGTCATAGAGAGATTTGATTTTTATGATGATCAGATCAGGATGACTTTATCAGGATATAAGTCCATGGAGGATGATAATTCCCTTGACAGGTTCTATCTGCATCTGAGGGATAAGCTTAATCTTGCCATATACATCAGGTTCAATGATTTTGACCAGTCAAGCTGTGATTTTGCCATCTTCGAGAGGAAGATGAGAAGATATGTAGCAGTAAGGTTTGAAGAATCCGGATGCACGGGCAGTGCTTTTGTCGATAACGTGGGATTTGATCTTGCAGAAGGCACGATCGTGATCGGATGTGATCAGGCGCTGGAAGTGATGTTCGATGATGACATCACTAAAGAATCATTCGGAATAACGGCAACCGGGATATTCGGAACATTGCTCGGACTCGAGCACCTGAATTATGTTTTCAATATCGGTTCCGAAGAGGAAGTGCAGTGTCATCCCAATATCGACCTGTTCTACGATGAGGCACAGGAGATCCTCGACCGTCAGGCTAAGGAACATAAAGACGATCCTAAGGATGGGGAGAAGGATCAGGCTCCCAAGCCTTCCGGTGATACATGGGAGGAGAAGGCCAAGTCCGTTAAGAGGGAGGCCAAGAAGGAATATAAGTATTTCAACAAGGGCGATGTTGACAACAAGATCTTCGGACGCGTTAAGAAGGACACGCCTCTGCGTAATATCGACCAGATCGAGATGGGTGAGGGACTTGTAAACATCCAGGGTGACATCCTGATCCAGGACAAGTTCAGACTGACGAAGACCGGCAGTTCCGTCATCGCCAAGTTCAATGTGCTCGATAAGACCGGAGAGATACCATGCCTCGGATTCCTTGATCCGAAGGATGCGGATATCTTTGAGAAGAGATTTGAGAAGGGCGGTTACTGCGGTATCCAGGGTTCCGTTGATTCTGTCGACGGGGAACTCGGGATCAAGGTGTCCGGCGGTTATGAAGCCGACAGGCCCAAGGGAAGGGTGGATAATGCAAAAGAGAAGAGAGTCGAGCTGCATTGCCACACCAAGATGAGCGAGAACGATGCAGTATCAGATGCAAAGGATATGATCAATCTCGCCGCAAGCTTCGGACACAGGGCATGTGCCGTTACCGACCATGGTGTCGTACAGGCATTCCCGGCTGTCTATGAGGCGATGAAGAAGATCAACAAGAAGAAGGAGGAAGGCCAGGAGAAGTTCAAGGCCATCCTCGGTTGTGAAGGGTATCTCTGTGACGACGGACCTACCATCGTTTATGGTCTGCCTGTTGCTGCGGAAGACTATAGGCATATCGGTTCTTTTGTAACGATCGACATGAAGACGACAGGCAGCGATCCGAATGTTGATACGATGTCTGAACTCGTCTGCTCCAAATACAGGCTGAAGGGGTATAAGTGCAAGGAGATCCCTTTCGAAGGCGAATCTGATGAGGATGCAATGGCATTCTCCAAGAAGGATATCGATACGTCACTGTGGGATCCTGAAGAGATCCCAGAACTCCTGCGTGATGAGAGCATCAAGATATATGAACTGGCTAAGCCGAAGCCCATCGGTGTGATCGAGAATGCTGATCTGCCGGTCAAGACTGAGTGTCTTGGGGAAGAATTCATCCCTGAGAAGATAGTTGTTGAGCACGTTGCGGATTTCCGTGCCACTTTCGAGGATAAGATCTACGAAGGCAAGGGTGAGCCGTGTGAGTCTTATTTCCTTATGGAAGAACTCCTCGGATTCATGGATCAGGCATATATTGCAGGTACTGACATCTTCACGAAGCTCGGTTTCTTAAGGAGAGCCGGATTCGGTCTCAATGTCGAGGATCATAAGTATTACAGGCAGAAGTTCCTGATGCCTGCGATAAGTGTTGAGGATATCCTCAAGTACACGGATACCGAAGGGGAGATCTCCAGGTCGGATGACCTTCTTGCAAATTGTAAGAATGATGCTGATATCGTCACGAGATTCCTTACCGGAGCTGAGACGATCGATCCTAACGAGATCAACAGCAGGATAGGGCATGTCTCCGATGAAGACCTGAAGAACAGGAAGGTCTATCCGAGCAGGCATATCATATTCCTCGTCCGTAATTATGCAGGCCTTTACAACCTCTACAGGATGGTGTCTGAAGGACATATCAATTACTTCTCGTACAGGCCGAGAGTCCCTAAGAGCAGGATCAGGTATTATTCGAACGGCATCATAATCGGCGGTGCCTGCGAAGCCGGCGAGATCTACAGGTTCGTCATAGATACTTACAGGCAACAGGGTAAGGATAAGGAGAAGACATTTGAGTTCCTCAGGAACTCGGACCGTATGCGCGAGATCTTAAGTCTCTACGATTATGTCGAGATCCAGCCTCTTTGCAATAACATGTTCCTGACAAGGCAGCAGCCTAAGCCTGAGGATACTCATTTTGTACCGCTCAATTCAGATGATATCAGGGTGCTCAATGAACTCCTCGTTGAGATCGCCGACGCATACAAGATGCCGTGCTGTGCCACGACTGACTCACACTTCCTTGAGAAAGAAGACGGCAAATACCGTAAGTATCTTCTCATGGATCAGGGGTTCAGTGATGCTGACATGCAGTCTGACCTGTATTTCAGGACGACTGATGAGATGCTCGCCGAATTCGAGTATCTTGGCAAGAAGAAGGCTTTTGAGGTCGTTGTTACCAATACGAATAAGTTTGCCGACATGATCGACTTTGGTCTCAAGCCGTTCCCGGACGGAACTTATCCGCCTATCATCGCACGAGCTGCGGCAGATGTCAGGGACATCGTATATACTCGTGCAAATAAGCTCTACAGGCACAAGGGCAAACTGAACGATACTGTTGCGGCAAGGATCGAGAAGGAACTCACATCCATCTTTACCAACGGATTTGCCATCATGTACTACATAGCGTACAGGCTTGTTAAGAAGTCGAACAACGACGGTTACATCGTAGGTTCGAGAGGATCCGTCGGTTCTTCATTCGTTGCTACGATGAGCGGCATATCGGAAGTGAATCCTCTGCCGCCTCACTACAGGTGTCCGAAGTGCAATTATGTTGAATTCGATAATACTGGAACATACGGTTCCGGATTTGATATGCCTGTCAAGCAATGTCCGGACTGCGGTGTCGACATGTGCAAGGACGGACAGGATATTCCTTTTGAGACCTTCCTCGGGTTCTTTGGAGACAAGCAGCCTGATATCGATCTGAACTTCTCCGGTGAATACCAGCCCAACGCTCACAAGTATGTTGAATTCCTGTTCGGAACGACACACACGTTCAAGGCGGGAACAGTAGGTACATTTGCCGATAAGAACGCATATGCAGTCGCCAGATCTGCGTGTGAGAAGCATAACATCCCTTACACGAACGCGAAGCTCGATTACATGTCCAGAGGCATAATGGGCGTTAAGAGGACCACATCCCAGCATCCCGGAGGAATGGTCGTCGTTCCCAAGGAAATGGATGTATATGAGTTTACACCTATCCAGTGTCCTGCTAACAAGATAACGGGTGATATAATCACTACTCACTTCGATTTCCGTGCGATGCATGATACCATCCTCAAGCTCGATATCCTGGGACACGCAGATCCTACGGTCCTGAAGATGCTCAATGAACTCACTGGGATAGATGTCACAACCATCCCGATCCCTGATGAGAAGGTAATGAGCCTTCTGTCATCGACTGAAGCACTCGGGTTCCCTCCTGAAGCTACCGAGGCAGGTGCTGCAACGCTCGGTCTGTCAGAGCTTGGTACTCCGATGGCCAGGGGAATGATCGCAGAGACGAAGCCGACGAGGTTCTATGATCTCGTCCAGCTCATGGGTCTGTCACACGGTACCGACGTATGGACCGGCAATGCTCAGGATCTTATCAAGAAGGGCATCTGCGACCTTAATTCTGTTATCGGGTGCCGTGACTCCATCATGACAACGCTCATCTACTGGGGAGTTCCCAACAAGGACGCTTTCGATATCATGGAGAATGTCCGTAAGGGTAAGGTCGCCAAGGGCGAGTGCGATAAGTGGGAAGGCTGGAAGCAGCTCATGAGAGAGAATAACGTGCCTGACTGGTATATTGAATCCTGCCAGAAGATCAAGTACATGTTCCCTAAGGCGCATGCTGCCGCTTATTCGATATCTTCGCTGCGTGTAGCGTGGTTCAAGGTCTATTACCCGGAAGAATATTACTGTGCTTTCTTCACGATCCGAGGCGACGAGTTCGATGCCGCGGCTATGTGCAAGGGCCCTGATGTAGTAAAAGAGAGAAGATACGAACTCGAAGAGAAGAAGAGGACTTCCAACGAAGCGAGGAACAACCCCAAGGTCAAATCAGAGATCGCACTGTGTGAAATCGTAGAGGAGATGTATGCGAGGGGGATCACTTTCGCGCCGATCTCGCTTGAGGAGTCAATGGGTATGAGGTTCGTCAAGAAGGAGAAGGGAGTCATCATACCTCCGTTCAACGCGATCAATGAGATCTCGGAGTCAATGGGACTTGGGATCGAGAATGCAAGGAAGGATGGTCCGTTCAAGAACCGTGAGGATTTTGCGACGCGTTCGGGGATCGGTACGTCTGCTGTAGAGAAGCTCGTTGCTTACGGCGGCATCCTTGATGATCTTCCCGAGAGTGCCCAGGTAGACATGTTCGATATGTTCGGCATAGGTAAGTGATGAGCAGGACTGCGAGATTATTGTTGAGGAATGCAGTCAGGCAGACTGACAGATACTACTCTTACATCATCCCTGAAGAACTCGACGGGATGGTCGTAAAGGGCAGTCTTGTCAAGGTTCCGTTTGGCGGCGGCAACAAGCTTATGAGCGGCGTAGTAACTGAGATCACTGATGAAGGACCCGCTGACGGAATGAAGCTCAAGAACATTGATTCGCTCGCTGACGATGAGAAGGTAATGACAGATGAGCAGATCAGTCTCATAGAGCCCCTGGCGAGAAGGTATAACTGTACAAAGAGCGACATCATAGAACTCTTTGTTCCTTCGTTTGTCGAAGGGCATAAGACGAAGATGACCGACTACTATGCCATCAGTGACAAAGAACTCGCGAATCAGCAGCTTACGGGGAATAAGCTCCGTTCAGTCAACCACATACGGGTGCTCGAGTACCTGATGGAGAACGGAACGTGTGATAAGAAGACGATCATATCAGATACCGGAGTGCCGCCGCAGAGTCTTAAGGGATTAGTTGACAAAGGCCTTGTAACTGTCACGAAGGGGAAGGCTCCGGAAGATGAGACCGGGGAAATCATCGAGGTGCCGCAGGACTCGAAATACACTGCTGAATACGACCTCAACGACAGCCAGAAGGAAGCCGTGAGGAAGATAACTTCATGTGGTCAGTATAAGGTGTTCCTGCTATATGGCGTTACGGGCAGCGGCAAGACCGAAGTCTTTCTTAACTGCGCGTCTGATACTACTTCCAAGGGCGGACAGGTCCTCTATCTCGTGCCTGAGATATCGCTTACGCCACAGACAGTATTATGGATCAAGGGACGACTCGGCAACGATTGTGCGGTCCTTCACAGTAAGCTGACTGACAGACAGCGGTACGAACAGTGGAACATGATCAGGACAGGGAAGGCCAAGGTCGTTGTCGGTCCGAGAAGCGCCGTGTTTGCGCCTTTCTCGAACCTCAAGCTCGTCATAGTCGATGAGGAGCATGATCCTTCCTACAAGGCCGACAGCCATCCGAGATATAATGCAAAATCCGTAGCTATGATAAGAGCCAGAGGCTTTGGCGCCAGGGTGGTGCTCGGTTCAGCAACACCTGCTATCGATTCGTTCTATGCTGCTCAGCAGGGTTTCTATGAGAGGCTGGATCTTCCTTCGAGAGCCAAGGAAGGAGCTATAATGCCGGCCGTGTATCCTGTTGACATGAAGGAGCAGATAAAACTCGGCGGCGGCAGTATCTTATCTCTTCCGCTCCGTAATGCGATGGCAAGAGCTCTGTCTAAGAACAAGCAGGTGATCCTTTTCCTGAACAGGAGAGGTTATTCCAGAACACTTGTCTGCAATGACTGCGGGGAGCCTGCCAGGTGTGTCCACTGTTCCGTAGGCATGACGCTTCATAACAATCCCAGGTCCGGCCAAAGGCTTCTGATATGCCATTACTGCGGCTATACGATCCCTGCTAACGAGGCGTGCTGTGACTCTTGCAAAGGCCGGTCGTTCTCACGTGCAGGATTCGGAACACAGCAGCTCGAGGAAGTCCTGAACAAGCACTTTCCAAATGAGAAGATACTCAGGATGGATCAGGATACAACACAGAAGAGAGGCGCTGTGGCTGATATCGTATCAGACTTTGCTGCCGGCAAGGCATCCATCCTCATCGGGACACAGATGATCGCCAAAGGTCACGATTTCCCGAACTGTACGGTCGTCGGCATACTTTCTGCTGATCTCATGGTCAACTCCGTTAATGTCAGGGGATCGGAGAGGGCTTTTGCCCTTATTACCCAGGCTTCCGGAAGAGCGGGGAGGGGAGATACCCCGGGCGAGGTCTTTATCCAGACATCCAATCCTGACGATCCGTTGTTTGTCAATGCTGCAAGCCAGGACTATGAAGCGTTCTACGATAACGAGATAAAGTACAGGGAGAACTTGAAGCTCCCTCCGTTCAAGGCAATGGGGGAGATAATCCTGTCGCTTCCTGATCCGGCAGAGGCTTTTGAGAAGGCGAATAACCTCATGAAATACATTACCGATTTCCTTAAAGTGCAGGATAAGTCGTACGGATTTGAGTGCTTCGGACCGATCCCGGATGTTATTTTCGAGCTGAGGTCGAAATTCAGGTACAGCATTACTGTCAAAGCTAAGAACATATCGGCCATAAATGCCGTATTCAGGCAGATCATGCAGGATTTTGACTATAAAGAATACCCATTATCCTTCGATAATGATTGTATGAATTGAATTAAAGCCTCCAAGGTGATACAATCTTATGCGTATTTTTATTTTTGGAGGTAAATCTTATGGCACGACCTATTTTTACGGGCGCTGGAGTTGCGATCGTTACACCGTTTGACGAGAGTGGTGTTAATTTCAAGAAGCTTGAGGAGCTTATCGACTTCCAGATCAAGAATAAGATCGACTCCATCATCATCTGCGGATCCACGGGTGAAGCCGCTACAATGAGCCATGAAGAGCATGTCAGCGCGATCAAGTGCGCAGTAGATACGGCAGCAGGCAGAGTTCCTGTCATCGCAGGAACAGGTTCCAATGATACGGCATACGGGATCGAGCTTTCAAAGGAAGCCGAGGCTTGCGGTGCAGACGCAGTCCTCCTCGTTACACCTTACTACAACAAGTGTACGCAGGAAGGCCTTTACAGACACTATGAGGCAACGGCAGCAAGTGTCAACATCCCCTGCGTGCTTTACAATGTCCCTTCAAGGACTAACGTAAACATCACTCCCGAGCTCCTTTACCGTCTCGCGGATATCGAGAATATCGTAGCCGTCAAGGAGTGTAACTTCGGACAGGTTCCTGAGATCTACAGTCTTACGGGTGACAGATATGCGCTCTATTCAGGTGAGGACGGACTTGTCGTTCCCATGCTGTCTCTCGGCGCTTACGGTGTTATCTCCGTTGTCGCTAACCTTATGCCTGAGTATACGAGCACGATGGTCCATTCATTTATCGATGGAGATATCGAGAAAGCAAAGAAGATGCAGATCGATGTTGTACCTCTCGTTAAGGCAATGTTCTGCGAGGTCAACCCGATCCCCGTCAAGGAAGCCTGCGATATCGTAGGAATGAACGTCGGTCCCTGCCGTCTGCCCCTGTGTGAGATGAGCAAGAAGAACCGCGAATTCGTTACGGAAGTCCTGGGCAAGTATGATCTGTCTGCGGTCAACGAATACTTCAAATAATCAGTAAAGGATAAAAAACTATGGTCAAGATCTTTTTGAATGGCTGTTGCGGCCGTATGGGCAAAGCGATCGCCGCTATGTGTAAGGCAAGCCCTGATTTCAAGGTGGTTGCAGGTTGTGATCTGATATCATCAGACGAACTGGGATTCCCCATATACACAAACCCGAACGATTGTGATGTTGAATTCGATGCCATCATCGATTTCTCCAACGCGAAAGCAGTTCCCATGATCAACGCATTTGCCGTTGCTTCAGGCAAGCCTTTCGTATGCTGCACAACGGCCTTGAGCGACGAAGTCGTAGCTGACATTCTGGAATCTTCCAAGAAGATCCCCGTGTTCAAGTCTGCGAACATGAGCTACGGGATGAACGTACTCTTTGAGCTCGTCCGTCAGGCAACAAAGGCCCTGTATCCTGAGAGCGACATCGAGATCGTGGAAGCACATCACAACCGCAAGCTCGATGCACCTTCCGGAACGGCACTCATGATCGCTGACGTTATCTCTGAAGAGACGAACAACGAACTTGAATTCGTCTATGACAGGCATTCAGAGAACAAGGCAAGAGACAAGAAGGAACTTGGCTTCTCATGCATCCGTGGCGGCAATATCATCGGTGAGCATGAAGTAATGTTTATTTCTGACGAAGAAATTGTTAAAATATCACACAGTGCCAGATCAAGGGACGTATTTGCCAAGGGTGCGCTCACGGCTGCAGCCTTCCTTGTAGGTAAGAAACCCGGCTACTACACAATGCAGGACATTGTTGCCGAAGCATTTAAATAATTGGAGGTCATCAGATGACAGATTCACTCAAGTTACTTTTTGAAGGTACAACAACTTCAAATCCGCCGCAGACATCGACAATGGATATGATCACATCGTATTATCCGCTTATCATGCTCGTATTCTTAGGCGTTATCTTCTACTTTATGCTCATCCGTCCGCAGCGTAAGCGTGACAAGGAACAGAAGGAGATGATGAGCAAGCTTACTGTAGGTGATAAGGTTACAACGATAGGAGGTCTTGTTGGTGTTATCGCGCAGATCAAGGATGATGAAGTAACTATCTCAACATCTGTTGCAAATACTCTTGTTACTTACACAAAGGCAGCTATCCAGACCGTAGAGAAGCGCGAAAGTTCATCTTCTGCATCTTCTGCTTCCAAGGATAAGGATGCTGATAATGAGGAGCCCAAGAAGAAGGGCGGCCTGTTCGGCAAGAAGAAGGAAGAAGAGG
>Ga0247608_10005094_pt1 | contig 14362 bp, 14 predicted proteins | sample 176DNAGHGlowgp2_FD_193490 | JGI IMG/M metagenome (GOLD analysis project Ga0247608, IMG submission 193490) | Sheep rumen microbial communities from Palmerston North, Manawatu-Wanganui, New Zealand - 1766 DNA GHGlow gp2 | ecosystem: Host-associated > Mammals > Digestive system > Stomach > Rumen ...
GAACTGCTGGGGCTCAGTAGCGGAAGCAGTTAAAGGTAGAAAGGCAAGCAGGCAAAAGGGTAAAACCCGTTTCACCAACCTTTGTACCTTCTGAAATAAACAGCCTCTCATTATCTTCAATTAAATTAATTTTCCGAAAGCAGCGCATAGATCTCGTGATTGTCGAGCATCATGTAGTCGGCAGCCTCGTCGAATGCCTCATCAGTCACATCCTGCTGTACAGCGTGCGCCTGCATGGGGTCCGTCGTCTGGGACGTAGGTTCCGACATCAACAGCCAGGCCGTGGCCGAGATCAGCAGGGCACAGACACAAGCCGCAGCATAATACATGGGCTTACGCAGCCACACCGTCTTCGCCTTGGGCTTCTGTTCTGGCAGGCTCTCCATAATCTGGGCCGTCAGGTTATCGAAATAACCCTCTGGAACACGGAACGGATTCCGCTTTCCCACCTTTTCTTCTATGTACTTTTCTTCTTCCATCGTAAATTTGACGTATTATTATTCAAATGGTTTAATCATGAGCCTTAAAAAATTCATAGATTTTTTTCACGGCGATATGATAGGATGCCTTCAGGGCCCCTTCAGTGGTGTGGAGAATCTCACTGATCTCACTATACTTCATGTCTTCGAAATAGCGCAACTGGAACACGGTGCGCTGTACATCGGGCAGCGTGGCGATGGCCTCCTGCAGCAACGCCTCGGTCTCCGTACCGTCGAAATAGGAGTCGGCCATCAGTGAGTTGGCCACCGAGAGGTCTTCATCGGCACTCGACACCACACGTTCGTTACGTCGCAGGAAGTCAATGCTCTCGTTGATGGCAATCCTCGAGAGCCAGGTGCCTATCTTGGCATCACCCTGGAACGTGTCGATAGCTGTCCATGCCTTGATGAAGGTATTCTGCAGCACATCGTTCGCATCTTCATGATTCAGCACGATACGACGAATCTGCCAGTAGAGGGGTTCACTATACTGGCGTACTATCTGTTCAAAGGCTTTTCGCTCCATCAGCGTATAGCTACCTTTCGAACAACCTTACCGATCTTGAACACATAACAGCCCTTGGTCAGGTTCAACTCGATACGCTGCGAAGGACTGTTGATCTCGTACTGAGCCACCTTGCGCCCTGTGAGCGAAATAATCTCCAGAACCAAGCCCTCAGCACCGTTGACGGTTACGGTATTGCCCTCCACGACTATCGTCACCTCACTATCTATCTGCTCAACAGCCATCAGTTCCATCATCACGGGAACTGCCAGCACCGGAGCAGACAGCATGAGCGTCAATGTCATTGTGAGTATAATTTTCCTCATACACAATACCTGATTCGTCTGTGCAAAGGTAGGATATTCTTTTGAATAATCAAAATTTTTTGAGGAAAAAGTCGCTTTTTACGGCCTTCAGACGTCGAAAACGTCCATTTCGTTCGTCAGAAAGCAGTTGTCGAACACACTTTTCGCCTCATCGAGCAGCACCTGTTCGTCTTCATATCTTGAACTGTAATGCCCCAACAGCAGCTTCCCCACCCCGGCATCACGGGCCACCATCGCCGCCTGACGCGCCGTGGAATGACAGTATTTCTCTGCATTGTTCATCCGGTCCTCGCCATAAGTGCTCTCATGATAGAGCGTGGTCACCCCTTTCAGCTGCTCATGCAACCCGGGCAGATATTTCGTATCGGAGATGTAGGCATAGCTTCTGACAGGGTCGGCAGCCTTCACCAGCCGTTCGTTGGGAATCACCTCCCCGTCGGCAGTGGTCCAGTCGGCTCCGTTCTTGATGTTGTTCACCTGACTGCTGGGAATCCCATAGCAGTCCATCATCTCCCGACGGATATGGGGCAGCGAGGCCTTCTCACGGATCAGATAACCGCAACAGGGCACACGGTGCTCTAAGGGGATGCTCTCCACCGTCATGCTGCGGTCTTCATAGACCACCTGCCTCACCTTGGTGTCTACCGGGTAGTAGACCACCTCGAAGCCCAGGTCGTGGGTAAAGAACTTGATCTGTCTGTCGAGTTCCGGTCCCAAAGCCTCAGGCCCGTGGACATGCAACTTCGCTGTACGTCCCAAGAGTCCGAAGGTGGAAATCATGCCAATCAGTCCAAAGCAGTGGTCGCCGTGCAGGTGGGTGATAAACACATGACTCAGTTTCGTGAACCTCACCCTACTTCTCCGGAGCTGCATCTGCGTACCCTCCGAGCAGTCGAGCATCAGCACATGGTCACGCAACTCCACCACTTGAGAGGAGGCATGATGACGAAGGGTGGGAAGCGCACTTCCACACCCTAAGATATGTACTTTAAACGGTTCTGCCATTAAATCTTATTGAACTCGTCCTGTGTATCTTCCAACTGCAGACCGCGCAGGTCTACCTTTGGCTTCTCCTTGAAACGGTTGTATTCGAAGGTCTCCTCCTCATCGCGGGGCTTGCCGATGGTCTTATAGCACAAAGTGTCGGCACCCAGAGACAGGATATCGTAGAGGTTGGTCTCCTCCTGGTCGCCACCGCCCTCACGGATGGAGATAATCTCCAACTTACCGTTCACAATCTTCCAGGTACGATAGATGATGTTGGTCATCTCGATACTCTCGGCTACACCACCTTCTTTAATACGGATACCGATCTCCGAACTGCCGTCGATGGGGTCAGGCATCACCCAGTCACCCAAGAGGGTGTTCAGGTTGATCACCTCCTTAGCCTCAGTCTTCTTGTCATTAACCATCACAGCCAGGCGGTCGCCTGTCTGCAGTCCGCCAAACACCTGTCCGGCTTCCTGGGCATTGACCATTGACAGCACCAGCGTGTCGCCGTTATCAGTAAGCAGCTCCAGCGTATTCATTGCCGTACCTTCACCACACAAGCCATAAATCGTACGGTCCAATGGCATGAATTCCCCTTGGGAAGAGGTATTATTTTCCACGCCGCCACTCTGTTGTTGTTTACCACCACAGCTGCCCAGCATCATCAAGCCGGCAACCATCATTCCAAATAACACAGTCTTTTTCATATCCTTTAGTTTACGTTGTTACATGATTATTTTTCATTCCGCTTTGCTTCTTCCCATAGTTTATCCATCTCTTCCAACGTCATGGATGTCAGAGGCTTACCAATCTTGATACTATGCGCCTCGATATAGTTGAAACGGTCGATAAACTTACGGTTGGTCTTCTCCAGGGCATTGTCGGGATTCAGCTTATAGAGGCGGGCGGCATTGATCACGGCAAAGAGGAAATCACCCAACTCCTCCGTCGAGCGCTCCTTGTCGTCCTTGTTCAACTCGGCCTCCAGCTCATCGATTTCCTCGCGCACCTTCTTCCACACATCACGACGATCTTCCCAGTCGAAACCCACGTTGCGGGCCTTGTCCTGAATACGATACGCCTTGATCATCGACGGCAGTGCCTCGGGCACTCCGGAGAGTACACTCTCGTTGCCGTCCTTCTCCTTCAGTTTGATCTGCTCCCAGTTCTGTAATACCTGATTAACGGTCTTTACCTCCTCGCCTTTCACTTCTCCGTATTTCACATCCTCCGGCACATACGGCAGTGGCTTGGGATCCTTGGCATCGATCTGCGAGGGATGATACACATGCGGATGGCGGGTGATCATCTTCCTTGTCAGAGCATCACACACATCGGCCATGTCAAACTGCTCCTTCTCCTCTGCAATCTTCGCATAGAAGCAGATGTGCAGCAGCACGTCGCCCAGCTCTTTGCAGATGTCATGAACATCATTCTTGATGAGTGCATCGCAGAGCTCATAAGTCTCTTCGATGGTATTGGGACGGAGACTCTCGTTCGTCTGTTTCTTGTCCCACGGACAATTCGCCCTTAACGCATCCAAGACGTCAAGAAAACGACCGAAAGCCTGCATTTTTTCCTCTTTTGTATGCATAAAACGTAAATTATTGGGGCAAAGATACAAAATAATTGAGAATTGAGAATTGAGAATTGAGAATTTTTTATAATTTTGCACCGAATTTTAGCGAACAACAACATTATTATATGGAATTAGCAAGCAAATATGACCCAAAAGAGGTCGAATCGAAATGGTATCAGTACTGGACGGACCACAAACTTTTCGCCAGTAAACCCGACGGACGTCAACCCTACACAATTGTGATTCCGCCACCCAACGTGACGGGTGTGCTCCACATGGGTCACATGCTGAACAATACCATCCAGGATATCCTGGTGCGCCGTGCCCGTATGGAGGGTAAGAATGCACTCTGGGTACCCGGCACCGACCACGCTTCGATCGCTACCGAGGCCAAGGTGGTGAAGAAACTTGCCGAACAGGGCATCAAGAAGCGCGACCTCACCCGTGAACAGTTCCTCGAGCATGCCTGGGACTGGACCCACGAGCACGGAGGCATCATCCTGAAGCAGTTGCGCCGCCTGGGTGCCAGCTGCGACTGGGACCGCACCGCCTTCACGATGGACGAGAAGCGCTCAGAGAGTGTTATCAAGGTCTTCGTCGACCTCTATAACAAGGGCCTCATCTATCGTGGACTGCGCATGGTGAACTGGGATCCGAAAGCCCTCACCGCCCTCTCTACTGAGGAGGTGATCTATAAAGAGGAGCAGAGTCATCTGTTCCACCTGAAGTACTACGTAGCTGATATTGAAGATGGAACATTGAATATTGAACAACTTCAGGCCGACGGCAATGTAGTCCACAAGGACGAGAAAGGCTACTACGCTGTGGTGGCTACCACCCGTCCAGAGACCATCATGGGTGATACCGCCATGTGTATCAACCCCAAGGACCCGAAGAACCAGTGGCTCAAGGGCCACAAGGTCATCGTACCGCTGGTGAACCGCGTCATTCCCGTCATCGAGGACCGTTATGTAGACATCGAGTTCGGTACGGGCTGTCTGAAGGTGACCCCTGCCCACGACACCAACGACTACATGTTGGGTAAGACCCACAACCTCGAGACCATCGACATCTTCAATCCCGACGGCACCATCTCTGAGCAGAGTCCGCTCTATGTAGGCATGGACCGTATGGACTGCCGTAAGCAGATCAGCAAGGACCTGCAGGAAGCCGGGCTGATGGAGAAGATCGAGGACTATATTAATAAGGTGGGCTACTCGGAGCGTAACCCCGACACCGCCATCGAGCCACGACTCTCGCTGCAGTGGTTCCTCAAGATGAAGCACTTTGCCGACATCGCCCTGCCCCCCGTGCTCAACGGTGAACTGAAGTTCTATCCCCAGAAATACGTCAACACCTATAAGAACTGGTTGGAGAATATCCAGGACTGGTGTATCTCCCGTCAGCTGTGGTGGGGACACCGTATTCCAGCCTACTACTACAACGATCAGGATGATTATGTAGTGGCCGAGACGGCAGAGAAGGCCCTTGAGATGGCCCGCGAGAAGAGCGGCAACGCCAACCTCCAGGCCTCCGACCTGCGTCAGGAAGAGGACGCCCTCGACACCTGGTTCTCATCGTGGCTCTGGCCCATCAGCCTCTTCGACGCCATCAATAATCCCGGCAACGAAGAGATCAAGTACTACTATCCCACATCCGTCCTCGTCACAGGTCCGGATATCATCTTCTTCTGGGTGGCCCGCATGATTATGGCAGGTTATGAGTATATTGGCGACATGCCGTTCAGAAGTGTCTACTTCACCGGTATCGTCCGCGACAAACTCGGTCGTAAGATGTCCAAGAGTCTCGGCAACAGCCCCGACCCCATCGAGCTCATCGATAAGTTCGGTGCCGACGGCGTGCGTATGGGTATGATGCTCTCTGCCCCTGCAGGTAACGACATCCTCTTCGACGAGGCACTCTGTGAACAGGGTCGTAACTTCAACAATAAGATCTGGAACGCCTTCCGTCTTGTGAAGGGTTGGAAGGTGGCTGACATCGAGCAGTCTGAGGCCGGTAAGGTTGCCACCACATGGTTTGAGGCCAAGCTGCGCCAGACCAATGCCGAGGTGGAAGACCTCTTCAAGAAATACCGTATCTCCGAGGCCCTGATGGCTGTCTACAAGCTCTTCTGGGATGAGTTCTCAAGCTGGTATCTGGAGATGGTGAAGCCCGCCTACATCAACGGTGAGGCCCAGCCCATCGACCGCGAGACCTACAACAAGACCCTTGAGTTCTTCGAGACCCTTCTGAAGATGCTCCATCCCTTCATGCCGTTCATCACCGAGGAGCTCTGGCAGCACCTCTATGACCGCAAGGATGGTGAGTCGATCATGAACGACAGTCTCTCACTCCCCGCTCCCACCGAGGCCGACAACTTTGTGGCTGCCCAGGTAGAGAGTGTCAAGCAGATCGTCTCTGGAGTCCGCATGGTCCGTTCTTCGAAGAACATCGCCCCGAAGGAGCAGGTAGAGCTGCAGGTGGTTGGTAAGGCTTCTATCAACGACCAGTTCATCATGACCTATGCCTCCAGCATCCAGAAGATGGCCAACCTGAGTGCCATCAACATTGTCGTTGAGAAGGATCCCACCGCTGCCGCCTTCATGGTTGGTACCGATGAGTATGCCGTACCCCTGGGTAACATGATCGACGTCGAGGCTGAGATTCAGAAAATGGAGGCTCAGCTGCAGCACCTTGAAGGCTTCCTCGCCGGTGTGAAGAAGAAACTCTCCAACGAGCGTTTCGTGGCCAACGCCCCCGAACAGGTGGTAGCCCTCGAGCGTAAGAAGCAGAGCGATTCCGAAGAGAAGATCGCCGCCCTCAAGGAGAGCATCGCAGCACTGAAGAATAAATAAGTCAATAAAAAAGCGCTTCCAATCGGGAGCGCTTTTTTTATATTACCTTTATATTACCTTATTCTATCCATAGACCGGACGAGTTTCTCGTCGGCATTGATAGCGCGACGGGCCATCAGGTAGAGGATGAGGGCGATGGCCGGCAGAACGGCTGGCCATGTAGGACGGAAGGATACTGTGCCCCACGACTTGTCGCCAACGGTCTGTCCCACCACGAAATAGCAGACGTACCAACCCACGATGAGCAAGGCGTTGAAGAGGCAGAAGAGTGCCTGCACCTTACGGTTGTGGTAGAGGAAGATGGCATAGGTGCCGATGACTGCGGTTGGCAGCAATACAGCCATAAGGGGCCAAGTGTCGAAGTGGTGCTTGCCGAGGGGATCGGTGTACCACAGGTTGAAGACACGAGCCACCTCAAGACCAGCAGCCTTGAAGGAACCTATCTGCATACAAAGACAAATGACGGTCATCACGATGGCCGCCAAGAGATAAAGAGTCTGTTTACGCTGAATCATAATCGCAGGGAATTAGTTCTCCTGATTCTCGCGAGAAGGGTCGCGCCAGTAGACCTTATCCTCTATAAACTCCTGGGTAGCGAGGAGTGTGGGTTTCGGCAGCTTCTCGTAGTAGCGAGAGATCTCGATCTGCTCACGGTTCTCGAAGACCTCCTCGAGGGAGTCGCTATAGGAAGCAAATTCTGCCAGTTTCTTCGACAGGTCTTCCTTGATTTGCAAACTAATCTGGTTGGCACGCTTAGAGATGATGGCCACACTCTCATAGATGTTACCTGTGTCTTTACAGAGATCCATGATGTTGCGTGTAACGGTGTTTACCGGTGCTTTTGACTTTTTGTAATCCATATCTATTAAAATTTCAATATTCAATGATTAATCCTTTATCACTTTCTTGCATTTAGCGATGTATTTCTCAACAGTCTCCACGTTCTTCGACTCGGGGAACTCGTTGATGAATCCATAACATTCGTCCTCGGCATCACGATAGCGCTCGAGACGCTTCTCATCAGAACTATTCTCGGCCAACTGGAACTTACTCTTCACAATCAGCATCATGAACTTCTCGCGCTCATTGCAGAAGGGATAATTCTTCAGGGCGTTCTGGGCGGTGATGATGCTGGCGGTGTAGTTGCTCTCCTCGTTGGAGTTGATATTTCCGAAATAACCACCAAGGTTATAGTAAAGCTCTGCTGATGAGAGTTCCTTCAGGATAAGCTTCTCATGGAGCTCGTACAGACGATCCTGAGCCTGTGGGCGCAGTTTCGAGTCGGGATAGAGGTCGATGAACTGCTGATAGGCGGTGATGGCACCATTGGTAGGACTCTGGTCGAGGCGGGGCTCGGGGGCACTCTGATAGAGCGACTGACCTACATAGAAGGCGGCAGGCTCGGCATAGATACCACGGGGATAGCTCGAACCATACTTCTTGAAAGTCTCGGAGGCTGCCTCGTAGTCAGCATTACAATACTGGGCCATACCCAACATGTAAAGACACTCTTGGGCCTCGTCGGAACCTTTCTTCAAGGTGACGACATCTGACAGCAAGGTGATGGCCTTCTCGAACTTGCCGCGGGCAAAGCACTCCTTGGCATATTCGTACCTCATCTCATTGTCGCCATACTTATAGACGGCATTGAATTCTGAGGCACAGCTGCTCATCAGCAGCGCCACGCACGCGAGTATGATTATACCTTTCTTCATTTCGGGGTGCAAAGTTACGAGTTTTCAGGCAAATAACAAAGGTTTTTTGGAATTTTATGAATATAAGGTGAGATTTTTAAATAATTTGTCGTATCTTTGTCGCCCAATATGGGAAAATTTATTCTTACATCCAACTATCAGCCTACTGGCGACCAGCCGGAAGCCATCCGTCAGCTCACGGAAGGACTGGAGCGTGGCGACAGAGCTCAGGTGCTGTTAGGTGTCACAGGTTCAGGCAAGACGTTTACGATGGCGAATGTCATCGCCAACCGTAACCGCCCTACCCTGATTCTGAGTCATAACAAGACCCTTGCGGCCCAGCTCTATGAAGAGATGAAGGGTTTCTTCCCCCAGAATGCCGTAGAGTATTATGTCAGCTATTATGACTATTACCAGCCGGAGGCTTATCTGCCTTCCACTGACACTTATATCGAAAAGGATCTCGCCATCAATGAAGAGATCGACAGACTCAGACTTTCTGCCGTATCTAATTTATTGTCAGGCAGAAACGATGTGGTCGTCATTTCTTCCGTCTCATGTATCTACGGTATGGGCAGTCCTGTGGCATTGCAGGAGAATGTGATTGAGTTGCATGTTGGTCAGAAACTGGACCGCAACATGCTGTTAAGGAAATTAGTACAGGCTCTCTATGTGCGTAATGACCTCGACCTGCAACGTGGAAACTTCCGTGTAAAAGGCGACACCATTGATATTGCGATGGCGTATAGTGAGGTGGTGCTGAGGGTGACGTTCTGGGACGACGAGATCGATGCCCTCGAGGAGATGGATAGTGTGACCTTCGACCGACTGGCTAAGTTTGAAGACTACAGGCTCTATCCAGCCAATCTCTTTATGACCTCGCAGGAACAGACCAACATCGCCATCCGCCAGATTCAGGACGATCTGGTGAAGCAGGTAGCTTACTTCGAGGATCTGGGCGATGAGATGAAAGCAGCCCGTATCAAGGAGCGTGTGGAGTATGATATGGAGATGATCAAGGAACTGGGCCACTGTTCGGGTATCGAGAACTACAGCCGCTACTTCGATGGCCGAAAGGCTGGAGAAAGGCCCTATTGCCTGCTTGACTTCTTCCCCGACGACTATCTGTTGTTCATCGACGAGAGTCATGTGTCGGTGCCTCAGTTGCACGCGATGTATGGCGGTGACCGTCGCCGAAAGGAGAACCTTGTGGAATATGGTTTCCGTCTGCCAGCAGCCTTCGACAACCGTCCGCTGAGGTTTGAGGAGTTTCAGGAGGAGGTGAACCAGGTGATCTACGTGAGTGCCACACCAGCCGACTTCGAGTTGGAGGAAGCAGAGGGTGTCGTTGTAGAACAGGTGATTCGTCCTACGGGCTTGCTCGACCCGGAGATTGAGGTGCGTAAGAGTGAGAACCAGATCGACGACCTGATGGAAGAGATTCTCGTCCGCAAGGAACGGGGCGAACGGGTGCTGGTGACGACCATCACCAAGCGCTTTGCCGAGGAACTGAGTGAATACCTCTTGAATCACGGCATCAGTACCTCCTATATTCATAGTGATGTGGCCACCCTCGACCGTGTGAAGACACTCAACGACCTGCGTCAAGGGGTCTATGATGTGCTGGTGGGTGTAAACCTGTTGCGTGAGGGTCTTGACCTGCCAGAAGTGTCGCTGGTGGCTATCCTCGATGCCGACAAGGAGGGATTCCTGCGTAATCACCGGAGTCTGACGCAGACCGCTGGACGAGCCGCGAGAAACGTGAATGGTAAGGTGATCATGTATGCCGACACCATCACGGCCTCGATGCAGCTGACCATCGACGAGACCCTGCGCCGACGCACGAAGCAGATACGCTATAACGAGGAACACGGTATTACCCCGAAACAGATTGTCAGGAACCTCACCTTCAACGCCCTGCAGCGTGACGACCGGGCCGACGTGAAAGAACTGAAGCGGGCATCAGGCATCACAGAAGTAACCCAGGAAGGTATGATGGTTGCCGACCCGATTGTAGAACGTATGACACGAGAGCAGTTGGAGAAGAGCATCGCCGAAACCACACGTCTGATGAAGGAGGCCGCCAAGAGCCTCGACTTCCTGCAGGCAGCCCAGTATCGAGACGAGATTATCCGTCTGCAGAAGGAACTTGAACTAAAATAACGTTAAATCCGCACGCTGGTGCGGATTTGTTGTTTTTTCTTTGTACTTTTGCACCCAAATTAAACAATAAATATATGAAGAAGTTACTGATAGTCATATTCATGCTGATGCCCATGTTGGCAACGGCTCAGGACAACACCTGGGAGAGAATCGAGCAAGAGCCTGTAGAAAAGGAAAATCCCGACGCCAAATACCTCGTGAAAGGCATCGTCCCCGAGGTGGACGGTAAGGTGTGCTTCGAAACCAACATCAAGGCACCCGGTAAGTCGGCTGACGAGATCTACCGCATCCTGCTCCAGCAGATGGAAAAGATGGTCAAAGAGCCCAACCAGATTGCCAACAGTATTGTGGCCGTGAAGGACTCCGTGAACCACGAGCTTGGTGCCGTATTCCACGAATGGCTGGTTTTCAAAAACGTAGCCCTCTCGCTGGACCGTACGCAGATGAATTTCCAGCTGCTGGTCTCTTGCAAGGACGGTGAGGCGAATGTGAGGATGACGCGCATCACCTATGACTACGACACAGCGCGCAAACCCCAGCACTATTCGGCAGAGGAATGGATCACTGACAAATATGCCGTAAACAAGAAAGGAACAAAGCTATACCCCCTTTCCGGCAAGTTCCGTAGGAAGACCATCGACCGTAAGGACTTCATCTTTAACAAGTTTGACTCACTGCTGAACGAAAAGAAATGAGCAAAGACCAAATACGTAACATTCTGAACATCATCTTCATGATTGGAGCCGTGGTGGGCGTCATCCTCTATCTCCAGAAGAACGAGCAGACCCATCAGCTAGGACTCTACATCATCCTCATCTCGATGTGCTTCAAGATCGCAGAGTCCTCGTTGCGCATGATTAAATGAACTTTATGGGTAAAAGACTAAATACGTTGTTGACGATGTTGCTGGTACTGACAGAGCTCAGTGCGCAAAACACCCGTACCTTTAATCAGGTTGACGAGAGTGGTAACTTCACCCAGCGCAGTGAGAACGGCAACTTCAACAAGCACAACAACGACACCACCAAGCGCCACAAGGAGATTCCCAAAGGCCTCTACGTGTGGACCATCGACAGGCGTCTGGGTGAGATCACCCCTGCAATACCCGACACCCTGCCCCACCTCTTTCCGAACACCACGCTGAACACGGGCTACTATGGCCAATACAACACCACGGGCAGCAACTATACAGCCCGCATGAGCCGTATCTTCATCGACCGTCCGGAATTCAACAACTTTATCTTCACCCAGCCCTATAGCTTTGCCACGAAAGAGGTCGACAAGTTCCTGTTCATGAACACCTTGTCGCCCTATACCAGCATACTCTATGACGACTGTGGTGACAAGCTCTACGGTGAGGACCATATCGACGGAAAGTTTGCCGTGAATGCCGGCAAGCGCTTCAACATAGGCTTTGACCTCGATTATGCCTATGCCCGAGGTTATTTCAGAAACCAGAGTATCTCGCACTTCAACAGTTCGATATTCTCCTCCTATCGTGGTGACCAGTATCAGCTGCACTTCTTCTTCAATGCCAACCACGAGAAAGCCTCAGAGAACGGCGGTATCACAGACGATCAATATATCACCCACCCGGAGTCATACCAGCAGAACTTCTCCGATGCTGAGATTCCTACGGTGCTCTCTTCCAACTGGAACCGTAACGACCACCAGCATATCTTCCTGAGTCACCGTTACAACCTCGGTTTCTACCGCCTGGTGAAGATGACCGAGGAGGAGATCAAGGCCAAGAAGTTTGCGATGGAGTCGAAGAAAGAGCGGGATGAAAAGAAACAAGACCCGAAGAATGCCGACAATCAGGGCAGACGCGATACAAGCAAGAAACCCCAGAAAGCACCCTCTGGCCGACCTGAAGGAGCCGTCGTGATGGGTAAAGAGCCCCAGAGGGACTCCCTCAACGTGGCGATGGCCGACAGCACCCGTATCAAGGTGAACGGTCAGGCTGCCATCGACAGTCTCAACCGTCTGCAGGCCATTCAGGACTCCATCGATGCCACGATGAAACGTGAGTTCGTGCCTGTCACCAGCTTTATCCACACCTTCGAGTTAAACAACTACGAGCGTATCTATCAGGCTTACAACACCCCCAAGGACTATTACAAGGACCGCTATTACGACAAGGGTGAGGAGTACGGCAACGACTCTATCTACGATACCACGAAGCACCTGCAGATCAAGAACACCTTAGGTCTGGCACTGCTCGAGGGCTTCAACAAATACGTCAAGGCAGGTCTGAAGGCATTTGTCAGCTTCGACCATCGTATATACAAGATGCCCGGTATCCAAAATGGTGTCTACTCCGAATATAAAGAAACTGAGGACGATATCTCCATCGGTGGTGTACTCAGTAAGACACAGGGTAAGACGCTCCACTTCAACCTGGCAGCTGAAGCCTGGATGGTGGGTCCCCACAGTGGAGACCTGACCGTAGATTTCAGTACCGACCTGAATTTCCCTCTCTTCGGCGACAGCGTACAGTTGGCCGCCAACGCCTATATCCACAGGAAGACCCCAGCTTTCTTCGTGAGCAACTACCACTCGAAGCACCTGTGGTGGGACTACGGCGATATGACTAAAGAGACACGTACCCGCATCGAGGGACTGTTCAGTTATACCAAGACCAATACGGAACTGCGTGTGGCGATGGACAACATCAAGGACTACACTTACTTCGCCATGAGCTACGACGCTACGAGAGAAGGTCGCACAAACATGACCTGCAGACCTATCCAGGAGTCGGACAACATCAATGTGCTCACAGCCCAGCTTCACCAGAACTTCCGCTTAGGTCCCATCAACTGGGAAAACATGATCACCTATCAGCGAAGCAGTAAAGAGGATGTGTTGCCCCTGCCTACATGGAACATCTTCACGAACCTCTATCTCAAGTTCCGTATAGCCAAGGTGCTGGGTGTGGAGCTGGGAACAGACGTCACATTCTTCAGCAAATACTACGCCCCAGACTTCTGCCCGGCCATCAACCAGTTTGCCGTCCAGCAGAAAGAGGCCAGCCGTGTGGAGTTAGGTGGCTATCCCTTCATGGATGTCTATGCCAACCTGGCACTGAAAGGTGTGAGGTTCTTCCTGATGATGACCAACGTGCTTAACGGCTCAGGTAACCACATGAAATTCCTGACGCCACACTACCCCACCAACGGATCGGTCATCCACTTCGGTGTCTCCTGGCCGTTCTTCAACTAAACAAGCAGCAGGCCCACGCTCACTAAGAGCCCGTAGATAAAGATATTACGCGCTGTTTCTCCTAAGCAGAGATTCAGCGCTTTTCCTTGATAGATGCGCTTAATCTTCAGATAAGTAAAGACATGCATCAGCAGATAAATCAGCGGCAGGACGGTAGCCAGAGGATGACCATTCATCCAGAATGTAGCCCCTAAGATGATGGCACCGATACCTGCACCCAGATAGAGCTGCAGGCCGCCCTCAGGACCTAAAAGCACGATAAGCGTGTTCTTACCAGCCAATCGGTCGTTATCTCTGTCACGGAAGTTATTCACGATGAGCAAGGCATCAATCACCAGCCCGCAGGCTACGGAAGCCAGGAACACCTGCCACGTGACCGTGTGCAGCTGGACATAATAGCTGCAGCAGACGGGCACGATGCCGAAGAACAAGAGCACCAGTGCATCGCCCAAGCCCTGATAGGAAAAGAACGTTGTATAAAGGAAAGCGAAGATCACGCACAGCATACCCACGAGAATCATCTCCAGACCTCCATAGTAGACTAATGGC
>Ga0247608_10005099_pt1 | contig 14355 bp, 6 predicted proteins | sample 176DNAGHGlowgp2_FD_193490 | JGI IMG/M metagenome (GOLD analysis project Ga0247608, IMG submission 193490) | Sheep rumen microbial communities from Palmerston North, Manawatu-Wanganui, New Zealand - 1766 DNA GHGlow gp2 | ecosystem: Host-associated > Mammals > Digestive system > Stomach > Rumen ...
TTACAATGTAAAAGATAGAACATATAAAACATTACTTACAGGAAATGGAAAGTACAGATTAGATGCATTTACAGAAAATAAATTATACTATGATAATACAGAATTTATAGAAATAGATTAACAATAAAGTGAGAATTATTAAGAAAGGAGGTAAGTGCAAATGAAAAACAAAGTTAAGAAACTTTTGAAAAATATAGTAATTGTATGGGTTGTAATTTGCACATTACTTCCTACGCTTTTCTCAGGTTTCGTATTTGCAGCAGATGATGGATATTTAAATACAGAAAGAGCAGGAAATTTTGCTGCTAACTTTGCAATAAATTTCTATGATAATTGGAGTAGTAAAAACGAAACAAAAGATAATCAATCTTCAGAAGGTTTTATATGGCCTATTGATAATTATAACGTTTCATCATCATTTGGACCACGTTCGATGAATTATGGTCCTGAATATCATAAAGGAATTGATTTAGCAGCAACAGTTGGAACTCCAATAAAAGCAAGTGCAGATGGAAAAGTTGTTGATCTATATAGAAATTGTACACACTTTAACAATTTAGGAGATACTTGCGGTGGAGGATATGGAAACAATGTTAAAATAGATACAGGAGATTGCTTAAATATATATGCTCATATGAGCAGAGTAGAAACAACTTTATCTGTTGGAGACGAAGTAAGACAAGGACAAGTAATTGGTTATGTTGGAAGCTCAGGTAGCTCAGAAGGACCTCACTGTCACTTCGAAATTGTATCTAATAATATTGATGGTTTGACGCAATTACAATATATAGCTCGTGGCGAATTGTATGGTTATAAATATAGTGTTGATCCTAGCATATATGTTGAAGGTTCATCAGGAGGAACAGGATATTATGGAGTGGTTAAAACTGAATATGACAGCGCAACAGGACCTTACTCAATTGTTCCAGAAGATGCGTCATCTTATAAATTAAATAATAATTCATGGATAAATTTTGTTTATTATCAAGCATTATTTAAAGATTCATATAGAGACGATTTAAATAAAGTATTTACAGGAACAGGTACATCTTTAAGAGTTAACCCAGCAAATTTTGATGATAAAAATAATATTCCAGGTGTAAAAGATGTTGCAAATGATTCACCAATTCTTGACATTTCAACGTTAATATCTGAAGGAAAAGTATTACCTGGTGACATTTTATATGTTGACAAAGGTGATGGAACAAAAGAATACCTATTTTATGTAGGTGGAACAAAAGTTATTTATGCAACAGACGATGAATCTGTAAATCCAAGTGGAGCTTTAAAGTATGAATACTTGGAATATTATCTTCGTAGAATAAGAAGAAAATTACGTGAAGGTCATGAAGATGATGAAAATTTTGAAATGCCAAAATATGGTGTTGCACAAATTTATAGATTAAAAAAAGATGTGGCAGAATCTATTGAAGAAAAAGATGCTAATCTATTCTTCAATGGTAAAGGATATTATTCAAAGGTTACATATGAAGGAATTCCTGTAGATGTTCAATTATATGAAACAAAAGTGGGATTCTTTAAATGGTTATTTTCACTATTTAAAATGTTATGCGAATTCCTATTAAATTTAATTATTTATATTTTTAGAATGCAAGTAATTGGATGGGCAAACTTGTTTGAAAACCTACTACAACATGTTTTATTAGGAATTACTGGAGATAACAATTCATCTGGATGGGATGCAATATTTGGTACAAGTGCTACATCTGCATCAGGAGAAAGAATTACAGTTGAAAGTATATTCTTCAACAAAATTCCAATTTTAGATGCTAATTTCTTTAATTTTGAAAGTGCAGGTGGACATTCATTAGTTACTGAAACAGAGCTAATTGGACCAATTAGACCTGGAGAAAGTAGAACTGTGTTTATTCCAGATAGTGATAATGTCGCATATAGATTAAGAAAGAATTTAAATTTAATATATACAGTAATTAGAAATGCTTCAATTGCAATATTATTATTTGTTCTAATTGCAGTTGGAATTCGAATTGCTCTTACATCAATAGCTGAGAAAAAAGCAGAATTTAAAAAATTCTTGGTTTCATGGGTATATGCAATTAGTGTTGTAATTTTAATGCATTTCTTCATGTATGCTGTATTTGCAGTAAATGATACTTTTGTTGGAATTTGTGAAGATTGGAACCACAAAGCTGCAAAAGAAAGTGTAAGTGAAATTTTAGTAAGTACAAATTCTGATGAAGAGTTAAGCTTATATGATGCTGTTAGAGTAAAAGCGTATGCTTTTAACTGGAAAGAAGGTCTACCAGCAACAATTGTATATGTCTTCTTAATTTACTTATTAATAAGATTTTCATTTATATACTTTAAAAGGTATTTAACAATTTATATATTAGCTTTAACATCTTCATTTATGGGAGTTAAATATGCAATAGATCGCTTGTTGGGTAAAAAGACAAACTCATTAAACAAATGGTTTAAAGATTTTGCATTTAATGTTCTACTACAAACAGTACATGCATTGATATATTCTTTATTTATGGCAGTAGCTATTTCAGTATCTGAAAAGAGTGTTGGAGGAGCATTAATAGCATTGGTAATTCTAAACTTTATGTTACAAGCTGACAAATTAGTTATAAAAATATTTGGTTTAGACAAAGCAGGTTCACTTGCCGGTGTTAATCAACCTGAAAAATTCAGTGATGTATTTAGAAAATTTTTACCAATTTGGACAATTTCAAGAGGTATGTACAAGCTAGGAAAGAACAGCATAATGGGCGATCAAGGATTTTTCAGAAGAAAAATAGATTTTGTTTTTGCACATAATGCTGAAAGCGCAAAAGATGCAAATAAAATATGGGAAAATAGAAAATATAATTTAATTGGTGGAGCTGCTAATATTATTGACAAGCCATTTGAATTCTTACGAAATAGAAAACATGTTGGTGGTGCATTCCAAGCAATAGACAAACATTTACCAATAAGACATTTAAAAATGCTATCAGCAGATTTAAGTACAGATACTAAAAAGCAATATTACAAAGATATTAAAGGATACTTAAAACAAGAAACAAAAAGATTTACAAGAAATTTAGGAACAGTAAAAGATTTCACATTAGGAACTGCAGGTACAATAGCATCACTTGGTATGATGGTTGCAAATCCTTTATCTGGTGCAGGTATGTTGATAGCATCTAGAGGAACAATTAGTAAGCATAAATCTTTGAACAGAACTCAAATGAAAATGGATAGATATAAAGGAACAAAGAGAAAAGCTAAAGACATAAGGAAAAAATCAAGAGCTGATTATAAAGCAGCATTAAATGGCTATGTAGCTCGTGAAATGGGATATCAGGAAGAGTATAATAGATTATTAGATGACTATGCTAACTCAACTCCTGGATCAGCAGATAGACAAAATATAGAAGACAAAATAAGAGAGTTACGTAAAGCAAGAAGAAAAGAAAGAGCAAAAGACTTACATAGATTACAAGAAGCAGATGAAAACTTAGCAGAAGCAAAAATTGAGTATGGAAATGCTAAACATGAAAGAAATGCAAGAACAATCATGGGTAAACCGGTAGAAAAAGGCTCAAGATTTGTTGAAAAAATATCTGGATTAAAAGGAAAAGAAAATATGGCAATGAGTGAGTCAAGAGCTTCATTTGATACTAGAGATTCAGCTAAGAAAATGGCTAAGAAACTTGACGATATGGAAAAAGCTGCTAAAATTGAAGTTGAATTAAGAAAATTAACAGCAGACTTCAAAAATGAAATTAAAAATATTGAAGTTGATGGTAAGAAGATATCTGAAGAAGAAGCAAATAAATTGTTTGAAAATTATATGTCTCAAACTGTGAAAGAAGCTTCTAACTTAAGTGTTAAAGCAAGCTATATTACAAGCGCAATTAATGAATATCTACATGAGAAAAAATCAGACAAAATTGAACCAAAAGATATTGATAGCGTTATAGATAAAGTACAAGAAGGCTTAAATAGATCTGGAAAGACAACAAGAATTTCAGATAATGCAAAAGAAATGATTAAAAATGAAATGGAAAAACAAATGATTAGTGAAGGTAAAGGTCTTGGATTTGAAGATAAAGTTGCATCAGAAATCATTAGAAAAGTACTTGGAAAACAAGGAGCTATGGATAATACTAAGAAATCTAAGGTTAATGCTAGTGTTGCAGCTAAGCAAAAAGAATTATTGAATAAACTTGTTCAAATACATACATATAATGATGTTGGAACAATTAAGCATAAATCTTCATTAGTAAGCATTACGAAAGTAATAAAAGATGCAAAGAAAAAGAAAGTAGGTGGAAAATAGAATGACAAAACGAATAGTAAAAATATCTTTAATAACCATATTTTTAATCATTTGTATGGCATGTTTCAGATTCTCGTATGCTGCGGCTTGGGATGACATTTTTTCAGGACTTGCAGAAGGCATAGTAGGACTTCTAGCACTTGGACTTCAGCAACTTGCAGTACTTTTATTTGGAGCAATTAATCTACTAACGGCAGGAATTACTGGAGCAGCAACTGATGGTAGTGGTACAGTAGCAACTATGGGAGATGTAGTATTTAACAGATGTGCATTAACATCAGCAAATTTCTTTAATGAAGTTTGGGTTGGAAATATTCAATATGGTACTGTAATGACAGGTTTAGTTGAAAACATTAGTAAATATTATGTAATTGTACGAAATCTTTCAATTGCAATGCTATTAGGAATTTTGTTATATGTGGGAATACGTATGGCAATATCTACAGTAGCATCAGATGAAGCAAAATACAAAAAAATGCTTTTTGACTGGGCCATAAGTTTAGTATTGGTATTTGTTTTACATTTTATTATTATAATTACATTTTATATAAATAATCAATTAGTTGATATATTAGCTCAATTTGATCCACACAGTAGTTGGGATATGACAGAATTATTAGCGCAAGCAATGGTTCCTGGAGCAGGAATTGACGAATTAATAGTTTATGGTGCGTTCTCTATAGCAAATCTTGCTTTTGTACTTACATATATAAGACGTACAATAGTTTTAGGATTTTTAATAGTAATTTCACCACTAATTACTATAACATATGCAATTGATAAAATGGGTGATGGAAAGTCACAAGCCTTGAATACATGGCTTAGAGAATTCGTATTTACTGTAATTATTCAACCATTTCACTGTATTATTTATATAGTGTTTTATGGCTCAACAGTAAAAGCCGTTCAAGGTTTTGGATTAAATACAGAACGTGATTTGGGATTAATGATTTTTGCTGCAGCAAGTGCATTCTTTATGCTAAAAGCTGAAGGAATTGTTAAGAGAATATTTGGAATTCAACCAAGTGGAATTGGTGATGCTATAGGAACAGGTGCTATGGCATTAACAGCTGCAACAGGTATATTTGGAAAAAATAAAGGTAAAAAAATAGACCAAAGCAAAGGTAAAATGCCTAAAATGAAAAATAACATTGATAAAAAAGATGAAAAAAATGGAGATAACACTGATGCTGCGGCAGAAGGAAATGCTAAAGATGGAGGAGTAAATTCTAGAGGAGGACAAACAGGTAATACAACGGGAGATGCATCAGGAAATACATCAGGAAATAACAACTCTGACGGTAATAATAGTGGTGATGGAACATCATCAGATGACGTAGCAGCTGCTGCAAGTGCTGCAACTGCTGCAAGTAGTGCAAATGGAAATGCTTCTGGAGGTACTTCAGCTGTTGGAAATGATAGCAATAAGAAATCAAGCAGTATTGCAGAAAAATTTAAGAAAGGTGGAATGTTATTCCTTGGAGGAGAAAAACATTTCAAACGTAATGGTGGCTTAGAAGGATATATGAGACGTAAAATTTCTGGAGCAGCAACATTAGCTGGTGTAATTGCCGGTGCTTCAGTTGGTGATGTGAAAACTGCTGTTTCTGTTGGTACAGCTGCAGGTTCTGTTGCTTCAAACAAATATGATAATCTTCAGTATAGAATTACTGAATCAAAACTTGAAGCTAATCAAGAGGCATTTGCTGGAGCATATAAAGATTTCGAACGTGCATATAGAGCAGAGATGGAAGCAAAAGGTGAAAAAGTTGATGATAGTAAAATTATGAGCGCAGCAAAACATATTTATGATGGTGGAGGACAAAACTTAACATCAGAATATGAAAGAGATTTCTATGAACAAATGGATCAATTATCAACATCAGCTGAAATAATGGGATATAAGAATGGTTACGATTACATAAAAGATACAATGAGAAGTGTTCAAAATGATGTAGTTAGACCAAATAGCAAGTATGTACCTAAGTACTATAATAGAAAATCAGATAATGGAACAACTGGAAATACATCAGAAAATAATTAATGGAGACGAAATTTAATTATAATACATAGTTAAAAAAGTCTCCCCAAGGCTTAAATGAAAGGAAGGTGAGTAATAAATGGATGATGAAGAGACAAATCTACAAGAGACAATTGAAAACGATATGAAAAATCGTGACAAAGGTCCAGTAGAAAGAAAAATCAGAAAAGAAGCAAAAAAACAAGCTAGACAAGCTGCACAAAAAGCAAAAAAGAAAATGAGAAGTACTCTTTTTAAAAGAGTTGGTTTTAGTTCTTTTATAGGATTTTTCCCATTGTTCATAATTGTTTTTATGATTGTAGGTATAGTTTCATTTATTACTACAATGCCTGGCTTAGTTCAAGAACAGATTTTGAATAAATTGCTTAGTTTTAAAGGAAGTCTAAATTATACTTTAAATGGTTCAGACTACTATTTAACAGAGTTAGCAAGAGATGAAGGAAAGACTAGCCAAAAAGAAATTTTACTTTATTTAGATGACATGGGTATTGATCCTGTTGGATTTGGATTCGCTGCTTTTTATACAAGAAGTGCTGATTCTGATGGTGATGGAATTGATGAGGTGTCATATGAGCCAAACGTTGAGATTGGTGAAATAAAGAAAGTTGGTGGATTCTTTGAAGCAATTGATTATAACACAGAAAAAGCCAAAGAACGTTTAAGAGAAGATTTATTGTTAAAATATGTAATATCAAACGAGAGAACATACTTGGTACATGATTTAGATAAAATAGGTAATGGAAATTTACCAGATGGAGTAGAACATTTAATAGAATGGCTTGGAAAACTTAATTTACAAGGAATGATAGAAACTCATATTGAAGGTATCGATGATTCCGAGATAAGCGTAGATAGAGAGAATAAACAAATGGTTATTACTTCAAAAAATTGGGAATTTTTAAGCGTAACAAACCAAGAGGCAAGGTACAATCTTGAATCATGGGCTGGAAGATATGGAATGCCTTTGGAATTTTTATTAGCAATTCATCTTGGTACAATGACTTCAGACATAACAGATGAGATGTTATCTAATGATAATCTACAAACAACAATGTATGTTGCATCTGAAAAAGGTGACTATGATGTTGATTATGAAATTAAATATAAAGGACATGATTTGGAAGATATTACTAGAGGAAAGTCAAGTCCAAACTATGAGTTAATTGAATGGAAAGGTGGAATGGAAAACTACATTGTTGAAAAGTCAGATGGTACATATGGAATTGATGTTGCTGACGATGAATTAAATAGTTTAAGGAATGCTGTAAGTATTAATAGCTTGTATGAATGGTTAAGAAAACTTAGAACATTTGATTTAAGACAAGATATAAACGCGGATTTTATTACCAATACTGCCTATGATGCAAAAGAGGCTTTATTGGGCGATGGAATGTATAGGGTTATGTATAGAATTCAAGCAGATTTTTATGATCAAGCAAACTGGAAAAATACGGCATGGTTTGGAAATATTGATAGCGACGATTATCATGTTGAAGAATATCCTAACTGGAAATATACACCAAATTTACCTTTTGATGATTCTTATTCACAAGATGGTGGATTCTATGGCGGTGCAGAGTTCAATACTAGGTCATATTATGATTATGAAAATGGACGTGTATATTTATTTGATATGACAGATAATACAGACGATGGAACGGCTATTTCATCAGTAGAAGTGGGAACAGTAGATGAGCCACCAGTATATTTTCGAGATGATCCATATTATTATACTGATGGTGTTACATATAATTATACAACAGGAATACTTCACGGAATAAATTACTATTTAGATGGACACGAAGATGAGCTAAGACAAGAATATGTGAGATATGGAATAACATGTATTTTAAGTCAATTAGATTCTTATATGCATAGGTGGAAACAAGACAAACTTTCTTCAGAGTTTGAATTTACCGAATATGCTAACGGAAGCTACAAATCAGATGCAGAAGATTATGATTTTCCGTTAATAAGAAACGATCTTACAAGTGGTGATTCATTTTTATATTTAATGTTAACAAAAGAATGGTGGGATTGGTGGGAAAATAATCCAGACCCAACCACAGAACAAATACACGAGGAATTGGAATATATATCAGGGAGAGTACGTGATTGTTTTGAAGTAATGGATCACAGAGAACAACATTTACAAGAAATAATAGACGATATGTTTGAGAAAACAGGAATAAAGGAAAAATTAAGTGTTGAAGACATAGATATAATCCATGACGCCCTAGAAAACAACAGTGATGATTTCGAATTTGTTCTACCAAGAATAACAAAAGTAATGAAACACTGGTACAAAGATGTAGTGTTTGAAGATGGTTCTTACTCAGTATATGACCCAATTAGTGAGTTAAGATTTCCACTTACATTAGAAAATGAAAATCCGGACTTAGAAGTAAATGCAGTATTAACGCATAAAAAAGGTGATGGCCCATATAAACAAGTGTCACAACCATGGGTAGTAAAAGGAGATATTGTAACAGTTGATGGTGAAGTGGTAAAAGGTTCAACTGCTGAAGATATATTAAAAATAACAGACGATAATGATTCGTCTTATCATATCGGAGATGGTTACCGTACAACTAAAAAATTATTTACACAGGGTCAATATTATACATATGATGGTTCTGCTGAAACGGCAAAATCTATATGGTACAGTAAGGAATTAGAAAAATTAGATGGCTCAAGTAATAAATTTGCCAAAGCGTACGTTCAAAATGGTAGAATTATTTTATCATGGGTATATGATGGTTCTAGTGCACCAAGTGATTTTGGTGGAGCATATAATAGTGGAAACTCATGGAATACATCTATGCAGAATATTGATGACAGTCGTGCAAATGAAGAAATATGTAAACCGGCAAATGCTGTAAAAGTGGCAGATGATGGAAGCTGGTCAGTATTTTTAAGTATGGCCTCAATTAATACTAAGACAGATTTACCTGTAAACCTATACTATATTGTTGCTAATGATGACATGGGCTATGTATCAGCAGCAGATAACGTTGATGAATCAAGAAAATCAGTTGAAAGAATAAATGCATTATTAGAAGCAATGGGAGTTGTAACAATAAGAAAACCAGTAAGTTTTGATAATACAACAGTAACAGGAGATGTAACAACATTAACAGCATTTGGCTTACTAGAAGGAATGCATACAGAATCTGCTGAGTATATCTATAGAGATTTTAAAGAATTTTTAATTGAGCTTGGATATTATACAAAAGCTGAGTTTGATTTAATTGAAACAAATGTATTGAAGTGGTTCATTCCAGAATATAAACCAGCTAAATATGAAAATAGAGTAAGTTGGAATCAAGCTAAAGATGAAGACAGATTAAAGTATGGAGCAATGCTTTATCCAACAGAAATTGACAGTGATGGAAAAGTAATTAATGATGGTTTTGAAGCTGATTTAGATGTTATTGCACCAGGAAATTGTAGAGTATTGGAAAAAACAGCTACACATATTAAGATTGAATTCGATGGTATTTCACAACCAGAAATTGGAGCATTAGATAAATATACAATGATAATTGAGGGAATAGATGTAACAAATGATCCAATAAATGTAATACCTGAAGGTAGTGTAGATCCTGTTCAAAAAACAATATCAGAAATCGTTGGAAAAAATTATATTGTGCCTGCTGAAGAAGTAATAGGAAAAACAGGTACAAGCCCAATTCAAGTTGTTCTTAAGAATAGAATAGATGGATATGTAAATGACATTGAAGATTATATGTCTCCTGAGGTCGAATCAAAAGGAACTTTAACTGCTCAAAAATATCAGTTCACTGAAGATGAAATTATTTTATTAGCATATATAATTAACCATGAATGTAAACCTGAAGCTGGAGCAAAATGGCAACGTCCTGAAACATCAAAGGCATATACTTCATCAGACGAAATGGCTATGGAATATGCAAAAGCCGTAGGGTACGTTTTAGTAAATAGAGCATTGAACAATTTTGGCGGATATGGTACAACAATTGAACAGCAAAGTACGGCTCCAAATCAATATGATGGTTCTTTCAGAATTGATTACGCTTTAGCACATAAAGATGAAATTTCAGCAGGTTCTTTAGAAGCTGCAAGATTTTGTGCTAAATATGCATGTAGCGCAGTTGTAAATCCAGCTGGTGAAGAAATGACAGAAGATGTTATAGGGGAATCAGCATGGACTTTTGGACACAAAATATTCTGGTGGTTAGATGTTAATGAAAATGGAAAACAAGATTCTTATGAAGGAATTAGTGATCCTCCATGGCCATATGATAACTACTTAACATATTCACATTAAAAAGTAGGTGGTTGATTTGAATAAAAGAAAAATAGTTATATTAATTTTAACTTTACTTATTATTATAAATGTTTTATGCTTAATACTATTAATTAACAAAAAGACAAAGACAATTGATGAAGGAAGAATGATGAGTTCAATTTCAGAAGAGTATGTTCAAGCAAAAAGCCTTAATGTAAAAAATCCATCAAATATATCTTCTATGGATTTAGGAGGAATATCTGATGTGGATGTTTTACATTATACTAATGAATATATTACCGAATTTTTACCGAACATATATGAACAAATAAATAATAATACAAGTTTTACCCAAGAATACTTTAATAGAAAAAAGGCAACAATACACAGATATTCAAATATTTATAAATATTCTGATTTTATAGATTTAACTAAAACTATGAAAGAATGTGGAATTAATTTTGATAATTATAAAGCTGTTGAATTTATAAGCAGTACGCATTCAGATGAAAAAGTTATTATCAAGTGTGAAATTACATACGAAGGAGAAGAAAAAATTAATTTACAGCTTGTATATGTTGGTAATGAAATAAGTGAAACAAAGTTAGAAAATTAATAAATTTATGGGAAGGTGAGGAGATTAATATAATATGGTTAGAAATGTGAATAAAAAAGCGGATAAAAAGCTTTTAATACTTATGTTAGTTGTAATAGTTTTAATAATAATAAATCTAATACTATTTACTAAAAAGTCTCTTCAACCTAAACATGAAGAAAATAATAATCAAACAGAGATAGGTGTTGAAGAAGAAAAAAAATCTGAAGAAGTAGTAGTACCTAAAACAGAAGAAGACGTTATAAAAATGTTATCGGGCTATAAAGAGAGAGATAGAATGGAATATTATTGCGGACAATATTTTAAACATATTGAAAAAAAAGAATATGAGGCAGCTTACAATCTACTTTATGATGATTTTAAACAAAATTATTTTTCAACTATAGATGAATTTAAAGATTATATTGAAAAAACATACCCTCATGAATTTGCTTTAGACTATGATGATATAACCAGACAAGGCGATATATATGTTTTAAGGTTAAAAATATTAGATGTACTAGGAAGTAGAGAAAATGAAAAAATACAAAGAATTGTTATAAGAGAAAATAATTATAATGATTTTGTTATTTCATTCCAAGTAATATAGGGGAGGTAATGACATAATGTTTACAAACTTAAGAGTAAAAATAAACGAATTTGTTAAAGGACATAAAAAACAAGTCATTATTACCTGTTTGGTTTTGTGGTTAATTATATTTATAATTAATCAAATATTAAAAAATCAACGACCTAAATTACCTGAACCTTCAACAACATATAAACCACATACATCTGTAGTTAATATAGACCATGGCGAAGAAAGTACACCAGAAGAATATGAGGAAAAAATTGAAAATTTAGTAGACAAGTATTTTAATTATTGTAATAATGGTGAATATGAAAATGCTTATAATATGATAACAAAAGAATGTAGAGATAAGTTATATCCAACTCTTGATCAGTTTAAATCATATGTTGATTTTGTATTTGAAGGAAAAAAGAAAATTTATAATATTCAAAACTATTCAATATACGAAAACAAATATATATATTCAATAAGAATTTTAGATGATATTTTAGCTAATGGAACAACAGATGGTTATTCATATTATGAAGAAAAGCTTGTTTTAATTGAAGAAAATGGTGAATTTAAGCTATCAATTGGACAATATATAGGGGAAGAAAAAACAAATAAATATGTTGAAGATGAAAATATGATAGTTGAAATTACTAATAAATCTGTGGATTATGAAACAGAAACATATACAATAAAAGTTACAAATAAAACTGATAAATATATTGTAATTGCTGATAATACTCAAAATGACGAAATGATTTTAGATGTAAGTGGAGAAACTAGACATCCTATCAATACAGCGATTGTAAGATTTTATGCTAAACCAAATTCAACAGCAACTTTTAATGTTAAATTTAATAAATTTTATGATAATGGACTTAAATCAAATAGTATCGGATTAAATGCAATACGTATTCTAAACGAGTATGATTATAAACAGGGAACTACACAAGAGAATTTAGATAACGCAGTTAGATTATACGGTATTAAAATTGATTTATAAAAGCATAAAGAAAGACGAATGTGAACGTGGTAATATGAAATAAGAAATTACCACGTTCATATTCGTCTATTGCAATTATCAGATTTTCCTCTTGTAATTTCCAACAAAAGATGATATATTATAGGAAAATAATTTACGGAGGTACGAAAAACATGAGTAGAGGTAGAAGATATGATGGCGAACAAAAACTTAATTTGAAAAAAGTTTTCGCAGTTGTAGCTGTTATTTTAATAATTGTTTTAGCAATACTAGGTATAAAGAAAATACTTAAATCAGATAAAAATACTATTGTAAGCAAAAATATAGAATTACACTATTATACTTTATTCAAAAACGGAAATTGGGGAGTAATTAATTCAAGTGGGGAAACAATTATAGAACCAGCAAATGGAGAAATGATTGAAATTCCAGATAAGTCAAAACCAGTGTTTATATGTACATATGATGTAAATACTGTTGATGATTCATTTAAAACTAAAGCAATAAATGAAAAGAATCAAGAAATTTTCACAAATTATGATAACATATTTACATTACAAAACTATGATGAAAACAATAAAATGTGGTATGAGTCAAATGTTTTAAAAGTTCAAAAAGACGGTAAATACGGTTTAATAAATCTAGATGGAACAGAAATTTTACCTTGTGAATATGATAGCATTACAACAATGAAGGGTGTAAAAAATAGTTTAATAGTAAAGAAAGATACTAACACTGGAATTGTAAATGCAAGTGGTAAAATTATAGTACCAGTTCAATATCTATCAATTGAAGCAATTAATAAAAATGCTGATAATGGATATATTGTAAAAAACAATGAATCAAAATTCGGTGTTATAAAATCAAATGGTGATATAGCTTTAGAAGTTAAATTTGAAGCCGTTGAAAACATTATAGATGGAAACAGATATCTTGTAAAAGAAAGTGGAAAATGGAAACTTATTGCAGAAGATGGTACTTCATATTTAGATGGTAAAGTTGATAACGTTATTAGCATGAATAATGGTGATGTAATTGCAAAACAAAATGGAAAATATGGTGTATTAAATATTCAAACAGACTTAAAAATTCCTTTTGAATATGATGAGCTAACATACTTATTTGACGACAAATATGTTGCTAAAAAAGATAATAAATATGGAATAATTAATACAAATAATGAAACAGTTGTAGAGTATAAATATAGTGAAATTATCTACAATAAGCAAACAGAATATGTAAAAGGAAAAAATGCTGATAATACATATGATTACATGACTAAAAACCTTTCTGTAAAATTTACAGCTGGCGAAGAGACAGTATTAAATGGATTTATCTGCATTAAAAATGGTTCAGATATCAAATATTATAATAACAAATTAGAAGAAAAATCTAATAAAGATGTATACACAGCCAATACTTTGTTTATTATTAAAGAGAATGGTAAATATGGATTTGTAGATAAAGATGGTAAGGTTGTGGTAGAAGCAAACTATGAAGATGCTAGGGAACAAAACGATTATGGATATGTAGCTGTTAAAAAAGATGGAAAATGGGGTTCATTAGATCAATTTG
>Ga0247608_10005100_pt1 | contig 14352 bp, 14 predicted proteins | sample 176DNAGHGlowgp2_FD_193490 | JGI IMG/M metagenome (GOLD analysis project Ga0247608, IMG submission 193490) | Sheep rumen microbial communities from Palmerston North, Manawatu-Wanganui, New Zealand - 1766 DNA GHGlow gp2 | ecosystem: Host-associated > Mammals > Digestive system > Stomach > Rumen ...
GTAAACCATTCCCAATCATAATCACGATCCGAATTATTAATTGCTTGCTCTACAAAGAATTGAACACTTTCATCTATTGTTAAATAAATATCTTTTCCTTGGATTGCATCAACTCTTATTTCAGGAGTATTTGCTATTTTATATCCTTTTAAATCTTTTTGATATGTAGTATAACCATTTTCTCCTTTTAATATATCATTATATTGTTTTTCTATACCCATTTCACCTTTTGTGGTAGAATCTTCATCATTTGTCTTAGTATATCCTATTATATATGATGCAAAATTACCTTTAGGATAATATCTTTTAAAACTTTCTATAAATCCTAAACCTGGTAAATTTAAATCTTCTATTTGTTTCTTTTGAATTTCATTTAAACCTTTACCTTTAGTACCAAATTCTGTTTGATATAGATTTTCTTTATTTAAATATATTAATATATCTTCTTTTTCCATTCCTAGTATTGGAGCTAATTTTTCTGCTGTTTCTTCTTTATTTACTACATGTTGTGGTCTTTTTTCATTAGTAGTTCTTTTTGGATCTAAATAAGCAATTAATTTATATGATGATACATTTTGAGCTAAAACATCACCATTACTTGAATAAATAGTACCTCTTTTAGCTTCTTCTACATCTGTTCTAGTAGTTCTATTTGAAGCTAATTTTTTTAAATTAATTCCATCTATTTCTTTTGAAAGACCTAATTGTGCTACCCTAAAAATCATTAGACAAAATAAAAGAAGAGATATAAATATAAATATCTTTGAATATTTAATATTATTTTTTCTCTTCTTTGTTTTCAAAGGTATCACTCCTTGTATTAGTTGTCTTCACTAACTGATTTTATATTATTATTATTATAACTCAATCCTTGTTCTTCTGCAACTTGTTGAATCTTAGTAAGTGATGCTAATTCATCAATTGTCATACCTATAGACTCATTAGTTTTCTTTTGGACTGCTATTTCTCTTTTTTCTTTTTCAACATCAAAATTTACTTTAGCAAGAGTTGCTTTTGAAAAGACTATTGATACTGGTGCTATTACAAGTAAGAATAAGGCTAATGTATAAATTAGTCTTTCAAATTTTGATATTTTAACACGTTTTCTCATCTTTTTCATATTATCACCTATTTAACTCTTTCTATTACTCTTAATTTTGAACTTCTTGCACGAGGATTTCTTTTTAGTTCCTCCTCACTTGGAACTATTGCTTTATTTTCTACCAATCTAAAATCTGGTAGATACTCTTCCGGAATATTAGGAAGACCTTTTAATTTTTCATCTATCTTACATTTCTCTCTAAAAATATTTTTAACTAATCTATCTTCTAAAGAGTGAAATGTGATGACTGCTACTCTTCCACCTACATTTAACATTTCTAATGCTTGGTTAATTGCAGGTTCTATTACATCCAATTCATGATTTACTTCAATTCTTATTGCTTGAAATATTTGTCGAGCAGGATGTTTATCTATTCTAAATTTCATAGGTACAGCTGTTTTTATTATTTCTACTAATTCTAAAGTTGTTTCTATTGGCTTAGTAGCTCTATACTCTACGATCTTTTTTGCAATGTTATTTGAGAATTTATCTTCTCCATATTTTAAGAAGATTCTTGCTAATTCTTCTTTACTATAATTATTAACTACATCATAAGCACTGAATGCTTGATCTTGATCCATTCGCATATCAAGTGGAGCATCTTCATGGAAAGAAAAACCTCTTTCAGCGTCATCTAGTTGTGGTGATGAAACTCCTAAATCAAATAGAACTCCATCAACTTTCTCGATTCCTCTTTTATTAAGTTCTTCCTTCATGTTTTTAAAATTGCTCTTGATGATAGTGAAGTTAGTACCGATCTTAGAGAGACGATCGGTACTATGCCGAATTGCTTCACTATCTTGGTCAAAGGCGAATAAATAACCCTTTTTTATTCTATCTAAGATGCTACTACTGTGTCCTCCATAGCCTAATGTCGCATCAACGATAATACTATTTTCTTTTAAATTTAGGGAGGAAATAGATTCGTTAAGTAATACGCTAACATGTTTTTCTATCATAAGTTCACACTTTCATTGAATAGATTTTCAGCTATGTCTGACATACTGTCCTTTGTAGAATCAAAGAAACTTTCCCAAGACTCTTGTGACCAAACCTCAAGTCTATCTCCAGTTCCAATTATTACACAGTCTTTTATAAGACTTGCATAGTCGATTAATGGCTTAGAGATATTAACTCGTCCCTGTTTATCTAATTCTACGTCTGTAGCGCCTGACATGAAGAAACGATTAAATGTTCTCGCATCTTTCTTGGTGAATGGTAATGAATTAAGTTTATTGGTAATCTTTGCCCAGTTTTCTTCCGAATAAACAAACAAGCAGTTTTCAATTCCTCTTGTAATAATAAAATTGTTTCCTAATTCCTCACGGAATTTAGCAGGAATTATAATTCTGCCCTTTTCATCAATTGTATGATGATATTCTCCTATAAACATATTTCATCCCCCACTTTTCACCACTATCAACCACTACCTACTATAATAATACCTAAAACATAAAAAAAAGTAAAGAAATTTATATTGTTTTTCTTTACTTTTACAGTACTTTACGTCAAATAAAAAAGAAGTGTTTTTTTACTTCTTTTTATTTGCTTTTTATTAGAAATTTCTTTCTCTTAAGAATGCTGGCATATCAATGTCATCACTACCTGGATTATTATTTCCTTCTTCACCATCTGTTTCTAATACTTCTGGTTTATAAGAATAATCTTCTCTTGATGGTAATCTTCTAGTTTGTTGTTGTGAAGTAAATTGTTGTTCTTGTTTTTGTTCTTGTTGTTTTTTAGATTTATCAAAACCAGTAGCTATTACTGTAACGATTACTTCATCATTTAAGTTTTCATTGATAACTGAACCAAAGATTGTATTAATATCGTTTCCAGCAGCACTTCTTACTACTTCAGCAGCTTGTTCTGCTTCAAATAATGTTAAGTTAACTCCACCTGTAATATTAATAATAGCATCTGTAGCACCTTCAATTGAAGATTCTAGTAATGGACTTGATACAGCTTGTTTAGCAGCTTCTAGAGCTCTATCTTCACCCATACCAATACCAATACCGATAATAGCACGTCCACTCTTTTCCATTACTGCTTTAACGTCAGCAAAGTCAAGGTTAACTAATCCTACTACAGCAATTAAGTCAGAGATTGATTGTACACCACGACGAAGTACATTATCAACTTCTTTGAATGCTTCTAACATTGGAGTTGATTTATCAATAATTTCTCTTAATCTATCATTTGGAATTACAATTAATGTATCAACATGTTTTCTTAATTCTTCAATACCTTGTAAAGCGTTTTCCATTCTTCTTTTACCTTCAAATGAGAATGGTTTAGTAACTATAGCTACTGTTAGAGCACCAAGACCTTGAGCAATTTCAGCTACTATTGCAGCAGCTCCTGTTCCTGTTCCTCCACCCATACCAGCAGTTATAAATACCATATCGGCACCACTTAAGGCTTCTTCTATTTCTTTCTTAGATTCTACAGCTGATTCTTTACCAACTTCAGGTTTTCCACCAGCTCCTAATCCATCAGTTAATTCTGCACCAATTTGGATTTTAACATCTGCTTTAGATGTATTTAAAACTTGTAGATCTGTGTTAGCTGCGATGAATTCAACACCTTTAACTCCAGACTCTACCATTCTATTTATAGCGTTACCACCGCCACCACCTAAACCGATGACTTTGATTTTCGCTAACTGATCCATTTCTAATCCGCCTATCATACCTATTCCTCCTTAAACATCGAGAAAGTGCCCAAACACTTTACTTATCATATTTTCATTAGTTATATTTGAATCAATGGATAACATTGTATTGTGATCCTCTTTTGTAATCATTTGATAATCTTTACCTCTTAGAGATAGTTTATCATCAAAGTATTTTGTAATACCATAACAACTACTAAATTTATTATGTCTAATACCCATAGTATTAATATTACATACTTTAGCTACGAAACCAAATTCTTGTTCTACAAGATTATTGAAACAAGAAATTTCCGTTATGCCACCTGAAATAATTATATAACGTATTTCTCTATTTGTTAAGTTTTTTATCTCATTTTTAGCAAGTTTTAATATTTCTCTTAGTCTTGCCTCTACTACTTTTGAAGCATTAACTCCATTAATTTCTTTTTTATTATCTTTATCAATTTGAATCTCTAATATATCATTAGGATCTGCATAGTTAGATAATGCTACTGCAAAACTTTCTTTTATCTTACGAGCTTCTTTTAAATTAGCTTTAAATGCATAAGCTAAATCTTTATCAACATAACTACTTCCTACTTTTAATGTAGAGTTTTTTATTTGAATTCCTTTATTAAATACACTTATATTAGTAGTATCTTCTCCTATATTAATAATGGCTCCTACTAATTCATCATATTTTCTATTTTTGATAGTATAATAATCTCCTACTGAAGTAAATGAAATATCCACAGTTTCAATACCACTTAATTTTAATACTTCTAGGATTCTATATAATGGTTCTTTAGGTACTAGAGATATTACTACTCTACTTTCTAATACTGAACCTTTCATTCCTTTAGGATCTTTTATATTAGGAGTTCCATCCACAGTAAAACTAATAGGCATAGCTGTTACTAATTCTTCATTATGAAAATCTATGCCTTTTAATGCATCTAATAATACATTACTAATATCAATACCAGTAATCTCATTATATTCAAAGATATTTGTAGTACCTAATACTATATCCATTCTTGCATTTGTAGGTGGAATACAAGCTACTACTTTAGTTATTTTAATACCTAGTTGTTCATTAATCTTTTTCATTGCATTTTTAACACTATTAATAGCTAGTTTTGTATCCTCTATATATCCATTCTTTATACCATTAGAAGGACTACTAATTGAGGCTAATACTTGAAATTTATCATTAACTTTTTCTGTTACTACTATTTTTATACTGTCTGTACCTAAGTCAATTCCTGTATAAATATCTCCCATACAATCCTCCTATACTCATAATCAATTATACTATGTATAGCAAAAAAAATAAAGAAAAATCAATTTTTTTCTTTATTCCATTATCTTAAAGTGATTACCATTATCTAAATAAAGTATTCCTTTATGATTTTCTAATTGTTTTAAAACTTCATTATAATGATTAATCATTTTAAACTTAGTTAAAGTAAGATATACCATATTACCATCATCCATATATAATAAGAATCTATCTTTATCATAGTCATTTGGTTGATACTCAATATCACTAATTTTTGATAATATATCATCATTTACTTTAGCCATGTTTGATACAAAAGATTTATATTTTTTATCAGGTACATAATTCAATAATCTTGGTACTCTAAAATTATACTCTGATTTTATTTCTTTTATTCTTTGATTATTATCTAATATATAACTATTATCATTCATATTATAGAATAATGCTCTTGCTTCTTTTATCACTATTTCGAAAGTAAATGGGAATTTCTTTATTAACTTAGCATCAGTTATATATGGGTATTTTTTTAAGTTCTTTTTAACACTATAATTTGTAGTTAATAAAAACTTTGGATAATCTTTTACTTTTGCTTTCTCTAATATAGTATCATCATTAATATAATTATTACCTACTACTATTAGATTTTTTACTTTAATTTGAAGTATAAAATAAACAGAAAAAGATAGTACTGAAAGTACTAGTAAAAATATTAAGAAGTTTAATAATTTTATTTTTCTTTTTTTAACTATCTTCTTAGGCATAATTACTCCCAATTAACAAATTCTTGTTCTATTTTAAGATCTATATTATATTCTTCTTTTACTTTTGAATGAGCTAATTCTATTAATCCCTTAATGTCGTCTGCTTTAGCATTTTTATAATTAACTATAAAGTTAGCATGTTTTGAACTAATCATAGCTCCACCAAGTTTTTTACCTTTTAATCCAGATTCTTCAATTAATCTACCAGCAAAGTCTCCTTCAGGATTGCGGAATACACTTCCTGCAGAAGGATACTCTAAAGGTTGAGATGATAATCTTCTTTCACGTCTATCTTTTATTAATGCTTCTATAGCTTCTTTCTTACCTTTTTGTAATTTTATTATTACTTCTAAACATATATAGTTTGGATGTTTTTTTAAGAAAGATGTTCTATAATGGAAATCCATTTCTTTATTCTCTAAATTAATTATTTTTTCATCTGGTGTTAAAACCTTTACAGATTCAACTACATATCCCATATCACTTTTATAGGCACCAGCATTCATAAATACACTACCACCTACTGTACCAGGAATACCTGAGGCAAATTCTAATCCAGTTAAACCTTTTTTAGCTGTAACTAAACTTAATTTAATTAGATTATAACCTGCACCTACTTTTAATTTAGTTTTACCAATAAACTCTAGTTCATTAAATTCTGTTAGTTTGATTAAAACTCCATCATATTCTTTATCACTAAATAATAGATTAGATCCGTTACCTAGTATTTTATATTTAATATTCTTATTTTTTAAATATTTAATTAGTTTTACCAATGAATTAACATTTTTTGGATAAACAATAAACTTAGCTATTCCACCTACACGATATGTAGTACATTTTTTTAGGGAAACATTTGTCTCAATCTTTCCAATATTTAATTCAACAAGTTCATTCAACATAACATCACCCTATTATCTTTCTTGCTTCTTCATATATTCTAGATGCTGAATCAGTTATACCTAGTTTTTTACTATTATTAACCATTTCATTATATGAAGTTTTATCATCAAATATTTTATCTATTTCACTTATTACTTTTGTAGAAGTGAAATCCTTTTCTTCAATTATATGACATGCTCCATTATCTTCTAATTCTTTAGCATTCTTATATTGGTGATTATTAGTAACATATGGACTTGGTACTAGAATAGCTGGTAATCCTATTGCAGTTATCTCTGCTATAGTAGAAGCACCTGCACGTGATACTATTAAATCACTATCTTTTAATAAATTAATTAAGTCTTCCATGAATGGAACTATCTTTACATTTTCACTTAATTTTATATTTTTATAATCATCATAATAATTCTTACCAGTGATAACTAATACTTGGTAATTTTTATTTTTAAACATAGGAATTGATTCTTTTAGTTTTTCAGTCATAGTAGTACTTCCTAAACTACCCATAACAAAAACTACTAGTTTTTTATTTTCATCAAATCCTAAAGACTTTTTACTTTTCTTTTTAACATTAATTATTTCTTCACTTCTTGGATTTCCTGTATAAACTGTTTTCTTTTTAGGAAACAAAGTTAAACTATTTGGAAGTGATACACATATTTTATCAGCAAAGTTACCAATAAATTTATTTGATACTCCAGGTATTGAGTTTTGTTCATGAATAAGTGTTGGAACTTTTAATTTATGTGCAGCATATAAAACAGGAGCAGTAATATAACCACCAGCACCTATTACTATATCAGGTTTAAATTTTTTTATTTCTTCTTTTGCCTTTTTAACAGCTTTAAAAAATTTCTTTATTACAGTTCCATTAGAGAAGATATTTTTTCTTGATAATCCACTCATTTCAATACCAATGAAATCTATACCTAATTTAGGTATAATATCTTTTTCCATTCTATCACTAGTACCTATATATAAAAACTTACTATCTGGTTCTTTTTCTTTTATTTTATTTATAATCGCAATAGCTGGATAGATATGTCCACCAGTACCTCCTGCAACAATGATAACTTTCATACTATCACTCCGTTTACAAAATTATATCATAGATTTACACTATATTTTATATATTTACAGTAATTTAATTATACTTTACATTATAATATTCTTAATACTTTATATTTATTCCAATTGTATAATACACTATTTTGTGCTAAAATACAGACAAAGAAATGAGGGATACTATGAAAGCAATTGGTATTATAGCTGAATATAATCCATTTCATAATGGACATTTGTATCATATAAATAAAATAAAAGAACTATATCCTGACTACTCTATAGTATTAGTAATGACTGGTAATTTTAATGAACGTGGTATTCCATCAATACTAGATAAGTTTAAAAAATGTGAGATAGCATTAACTCATGGAGTTGATTTAGTTATAGAACTTCCTTATCCATTTGCAACACAAAGTGCAGACTACTTTGCTTATGGAGCTATTACTATACTTGAAAAATTAAATGTAGAAAAAGTTATATTTGGTAGTGAATCAAATAACTCAGATATTCTTTATTTAATTGCTAAAACACAAATAGATAATCCTGAATTTGATAGATTAGTTAAAATATATTCTAAAATGGGATTGAATTATGCTACTGCTATTTCAAATGCATTATTTGATTTAACTGGTAAAAAGATAGATACTCCTAATGATTTACTAGGAGTTAGTTATATAAAAACTATATTAAAAAATAATTATAAAATTAAATACGAAACTATTAAGAGAGTAAATAACTATCACGAATTAGAATTAGAAGATGATATATCATCTGCTTCTGCAATAAGGGAAGCTTTAAAGAATAATAAATCTATAGAAAAATGTGTTCCTAATGATACTTTAAAATATTATAATGATCTACATTTTATAGATGATTATTTTGATATATTAAAATATAAAATTATTACTGAAAATGATTTATCTATATACCAAACAGTTGAAGAAGGAATTGATAAATTATTAAAGAAACAAATAACTAAAGCTAACAATTATTCTGAATTAATTAGTTTAATTAAAAGTAAAAGATATACTTATAATAAAATAAGTAGAATGCTTCTACATATTCTTTGTAATTTTACTAAAGAAAAAGCTAACCTTTTCAAGGATATAAGTTATATTAGAATATTAGGTTTCAATGATACAGGCAAAAGTTATTTGAATTCTATTAAAAAGAACATAGATATTCCTATTATTAGTAAAATTACTAGAAATAAAGATGCTATGTTAGAGTTTGAACTTGAGACTACTAATATTTATAATATTAAAAATAAATCTATAAAAAAAGAAGAAGAAAGTATTATATACTTGGGAGGAAATAATGATAAAGAGTAAAAAGACAGGACAATTAATAGTAATAAGTGCCCCTAGTGGTGCAGGAAAAGATACTGTAGTTAAAGAATTATTAAAGAGAAAAAATCATAATCTTTGGGTATCAGTGTCTGCAACTTCAAGAGAACCTCGTGAAGGTGATAAGGAAGGTGAAACTTATTATTTCATAACTAAAGAGGAATTTGAAAAAAGAATTAAAGACGGATATTTCCTAGAATATACTAATTATGCAGGTAATTACTATGGTACTCCTAAAAAGTATATTAAGGATAAATTAGATCAAGGAATAGACGTTATATTAATTATTGAGATTGAAGGTGCTTCTAATATTAAAAAATTAGTACCAGAAGCAATATTTATATTTATTATGCCTCCTTCATTAAAAGAATTAGTAAGAAGACTTAAAACTCGTGGTACTGAGACAAATGAAAAAATCATGAAGAGATTCCATGAGGCTTATAAGGAAGTAAATGATGTTTCTAAATACAATTACGTGGTCGTTAATGATAAATTAGATGAGGCTGTTGACAAGGTCGAGGCCATACTTAAAGCTGAAAAATGTAGAGTTGATAGAATTGAGGAAGTATATCTTGATACTAAAGAAGAAGAAATCCATGAGATATTAATTAATGATGACTTTGATAATAGTGGTCTAGGAGATAAAATATGAAAATGAAATTGCATGATTATATTCAATTACTAGATTCAGGAAAAGAAAAAATAGATATTAATTACATTATATTCTTCCAACATGAAAGATTAGTTCATTTAATAGTTACTTTTTTTGTAGGGATAGCTATGGTACTATTCTTTATAGGTTTTTTAATAACAGAGAATATATTAGTATTTATATTATTTATTTTATTATTATGTTTGTTTATACCTTATATATTTCATTACTATTATTTAGAAAATAATGTGCAAAAACTTTATGATTATTATTTAAAAAAAAGAATTACTAAAAAGTAATTCTTTTTTATACCTCTACTATTCTTATATTATTTGTTGTACGGGTTTTTCCTAATGGAAATCCTCCTGTTATTACTATTACATCATGTGGTTGTAGATCAAATTCTCTAATAGCAATACCTTTTATTTGTTCTAACATTTCATCTAAATCATCATATAATTCTATTATTATTGATTTAACTCCAAAGTTAAGTGATACTTTTTCTGCAATATGTGAAGTTGGGCAACAAGCTAGTATTGGACACTTTGGTCTTAGATTACTTATCTTTCTTGCAGTATATCCTGTCATTGTTGGTGTAACTATTAGTTTTATATTATCATACTCTACTGCATCTACTACTAATTTAGCTATTGTATCTGTTATTTTTATTTTTCTTTTATATACCATATGTTTTGAATAATCTATATTTGTTTCTGCTTCTTCACATATTTTGCTCATATAGCTTACTGCATCTACTGGATATCTTCCTACAGTAGTTTCACCTGATAGCATTACACAATCTGTTCCATCAAGAACTGCATTAGCAATATCAGTAACTTCTGCACGTGTTGGACGAGGTGATGTATACATTGATGCTAACATTTCGGTAGCAACAATTGCAAATTTACCATTTTCTCTACATTTCTTAATAATTTCTTTTTGTAATGTAGGAAGTTTTTCCATTGGTACTTCTACACCTAAATCACCACGAGCTACCATAATACCATCGCTTGCTTCTATTATTTCATCTAAGTTTTCTATTCCTTTTTGGCTTTCTATTTTTGAAATTATTTTAGCATCTCCACCAACTGATTCTATTATGTCTCTAGCCTTAAAAACATCTTCTTTTGAATTAACAAAAGATAATGCTAAATAGTCACATGAATGTGTTGCGGCAAATACTATATCTTTATAATCTGTATCACTAATAAATGGTAAGTTTAAATCTACTCCAGGTACATTAATTGTTTTATGATTTTTTATTTCTCCATCATTTATAGCTTTCAATAATAAATCTGTTTCATTTCTATTTACTACTTCAAGTTCAAGTAAAGCATTATCTACTAATACTTTATCTCCTATTTTTATTTTATCTATAGCTTCAGGGTGATTTACACTAAACTCCATATTATTTCCAAGAACTGTTCTTTTTGTCATTTTTATAAGTTCTCCAGTTCTTAGTTTAACTCCACCTTCAGCAAATTCTAAGGTTCTAAACTCTGGCCCTTTTGTATCATACATAACAGCTATAGGTAGATTTGTTTGTTTTCTTACTTCACGAACAATAGAAATTACATTTAATGCACTTTCTTCTGTGGCATGTGAAAGATTAATACGTACACAATTCATTCCTTTTTCAGCCATTGCACGCATTACTTCTACATTACTACTAGCGGGACCAATACTACATATAATTTTAGTCTTCTTCATACTTACCAACCCTATTCTCTTACATTATACAATAAAAAAAGTAGTTTTGAAACTACTATTTTTAATTTTATATTAAGAAATTTTGAACTAAATCTATTATTATTTCTTTTTCCTTGGGATTTGATTCAGCAATCAATAAAGTCAATGCAGCTAGTGTATTATTATCTATAACTTGTTTATCATTCCTATAAAGTATATCATATGAGTGTAGAAAATAGATAAATAAAGTTGCAGCTATTCTTTTATTGCCATCTATAAACACATGATTTTTTATAATCATATATAAAAAATTAGATGCTTTTTCTTCAATACTTTTATATACATCACAATTATCAAACGTTTGATAAATATTATTTATAATTGATTCTAATCCTCTATTTCTTTCTATCGCAAAAATATCACTTTCTTCATTAAATCTTAACATAGAGATAATAGACATACATTCATCATAACTAATCTTAATATCACTATTAATACCTTTAGGCTTTTCTATTCTTCTATGATCATAATCATCTAATAAATCTAATGCCTTAGAATAATTTCCGATTACTTTTAATACTTCTTTTGCATCCTTATCTTCTAGTCTATCATTAGCTCTAGTAGCAATATCTATTAATTGAACTGTTTTTTCTAAATATTCTAATCTCTTTTGATTTATTGTATATCCATTTATTAAGTGCTCTTTTAATACTTTAGTTGCCCACTTTCTAAAGGCAATACCTTTTTTACTATTAACACGATATCCAACACTTATAATCATATCAAGATTATAATAATTGGTTGGCTTATCAGCAAATTCGGAATTTCCGAATTTTGTCATAGTATCTTTTTCTAATAATTCTTTACTATTATATATTCTATTAATATGCTCATTTATTGTTGATCTGGCTTTTCCAAATAATTCAGCCATTTGTGCTTGTGTTAGCCATACTGTATCTCCTTTCATATTTACTTCTAATTTAATTCCTTGATTTTCAAATATTAATATTTCATTTTTCATTTTTAAACCCTCCTATTTTTATCTTTTGATTAATTAAAAACTTATATGTTTTGCTTTTTAATTTTTCTTCATCTCCTAAAAAAGCAAAAAACGGGATACCCCCTTCATCCTAATGAAAGGGATATCCCGCAGCATGCAAGTTTACTCCTAGCCCTAAGTAAACAAACCTTAGCGTCCCGAATTGTCATATTAACGCTTGGCTAGTTAATTAATACACTTATATTATACCATGTAATCTAATGTATTACAACAAAAAAGCAAGTTTTTCAACTTACTTTTGGCATTTTTTACAATAACTTGTTCCTCGTCCACCTATTCTTGTTTTTTCTAATATAGTATTACATTTAGGACAAGGTTTTCCACTCTTTCCATGAACTAGTAATTCGTTTTGAAATAGACCGTGAACTCCTTCTGATGAAGTAAAAGACTTGATTGTAGTACCACCTAATTCAATTGCTTTATCAAGTACTTTCTTAGTATTTACAATTATCTTTTCACATTCTTCTTTTGTAATATCTTTAGCTTTTCTATTAGGATTAATACCACTTAAGAATAATACTTCATCATCATAGATATTACCAATACCAGTTATTATACTTTGATCTAATAATACTGTTTTTATAGGTAAACTCTTATTATGAATTTTATCATATAAATACTCTTTAGTTAGACTCTTATCATTATACTCTAATCCTAATTCAGAAAGGGGTTTTACTTTATAAGTATCTGCTTTAGGTATTAAATACATCTTTCCAAATTTTCTAGTATCATGATATCTAAAACTAGTATTATCCGAAAATATTAATTCTACATGTTCATGTTTAGTTATGGGATCATTCTTAGTTCTAAAGAAGAATTTCCCTTCCATTCTTAGATGAACTAATAATGAATAATCATCTAAACCAATTACTATGAATTTACCACGAGTATTAATATCATTTATCTTTTGATTAATTATTTTCTTTTTAAATTCATTTGTAGTAGGATAAGCAATTATATTATCCCAATAGATATTACATCCTACTATTTTTTTACCAATAATTCTATCTTTTAAATTATTTGTTACTGTAATGACTTCTGGTTTTTCAGGCATAATCTCACCTACTTTGCTTCATACCAGTTAGTACCATATTCTATATCTACTTTTAGAGGTACTTCTAACTTAAATGTATTTTCCATAATATCTCTTACTATTTCTTTTACTTCATCAAGTTCAGAATTAAGTACATTAAATACTAATTCATCGTGTACTTGAATTAACATTTTACTTTTTAGATTACGTTTATTAAACTCATTATATATTTCAACCATTGCCTTCTTTAGAATGTCAGCAGCAGTACCTTGAATAGGAGTATTAAGAGCCATTCTTTCCCCACTACTTCTTATTAAATAATTTTTGTTATTTAATTCTTCAATAACTCTTTTTCTATTCATAAGAGTTTTAACATAACCATACTTATAAGCTTCAGCTTTTTTAGATTCCATATATTCAGATATTTCTGGATATGTTTCTAAATAATTATCTATAAAGTTTTTAGCTGTATTAATATCAATCCCTAAGTCTTCAGATAATCCAAAACTACTAATACCATAAAGTATACCAAAGTTAACTGCTTTAGCATTACGTCTCATATCTTTAGTCACTTTATCAAGAGGTACATGGAATATATCAGATGCTGTTTTAGCATGAATATCTTTATCTTCTTTAAATGCTTCTATTAAGTTTTTAACATGTGACATAGAAGCAAATACTCTTAATTCTACTTGAGAGTAATCACTTGATAAAATTACACTATCTTCATCTGGTACAAATGCTTTTCTAATTAGTTTAGAATATTCACTTCTAGCTGGAATATTTTGTAAATTAGGACT